>Ga0325404_1003220_pt1 | contig 17482 bp, 11 predicted proteins | sample PopdelMetagenome_18_FD_205664 | JGI IMG/M metagenome (GOLD analysis project Ga0325404, IMG submission 205664) | Populus deltoides microbial communities from Bellville, Georgia, United States - Xylem-Control-R1 | ecosystem: Host-associated > Plants > Phyllosphere > Stem > Wood/Secondary xylem... | reverse complement strand
ATAATTTTTTTATATATAAAACAAAACAAAATAAATAACCGGAGCAGAAAAAAAAAATTAAAAGATAAAACAAAATTGAGAATTACTATTACAATTCATGGCTAACTTACTTGTTTCATCGCGGATCTGATCAAAAATTAATTTTGATTGTAAAAAAAATCTTTGCACTATCTGTTGATGCTTTAATAAATTTCAATTAAAACTAAAGAACTGTTAGCTATAACTTGAATTTTAAATTAAATCAAGTTAAAATTAATTTTTATATGATGTAATTAATCGAGTAAATCAAAATATAACCTTATCAATATAGAAAAATCCTGATTTAACTTAAAAACATCAAGAGAATAAGATTTAAACATTGTTTTTAAAATATTAAGATGATGAGATCTTGAATTAATTTAGGTCAACTCGTCAAACACATGATCTAGTTAAGTTTAAAAACTTTATTTTTAAACCTATTTCTTTATTTAATTACACGATTATAAAAATAAGTATACACATAAAAGTGATATAACAAATTTTTTCTTTTAAAAAAAATTATGAATGGTTCTACAAAATGATACTTGCTAATATAATAATAAAAAAAGCTATGCTCATAGTAAAAAAAAGTAAAAAATTGAATGATATTCAATAAAAAAAACTTCAAATAAATTCTAATTAGTCAATTTTAATGGACTTGAATCAAAATTCCAAGAAAAAAAAAATCAGTCAAGCATATGAGCTTGAGTGGGCCAACATACCTGGTCCCTGAAAAAAAAGGCTAAGCTCGTGCACCAGGCTTCTTTCTCTTTTTTATGTTAAGAAGAAGTGTTATCTGTTTTATTTTGTTTTTTAAATACCATAGCACGATGTTTGCATTTCAAGATTTTAACAATTGGAGAGGCTATTGGAAAATCAAACAATGTGTTTTCATTTTAAAAAATTATTTTCAATCTATTTTAATGTAAAATATCTAAAAAACACTCTTAATATTTTAATACACTCAGTTCTTAACCCAAACCACCTTTAGAATTGTCAAGAAAAAGCAAAACTAAGCTGAAATGATTTTCTTTCTCAATCATGATCTACTTTTTCTAATAAGATGAGGGGCAAAAAGCACATCATTGGAATTTCTCTCATGAAATGAAACTCATTAATATCAATAATGATTTTTTTGGTCGCTATAATATAACCAATCGATAACTTTTTCTCTACTCCCTTATTGTATGATGATTCTTTCTCTCTCATCTCTCTAATTTAAGGAGAAGGTGAATAAAATAAAGTTTTAGACAAAAATACAAAATCCTCATAAAATAGAAATTAAAAATAAAAAATAAAAAACTTTGGGAACTAAAAAACTAAAAACTTGCCTCGGCTACAATAGAAGAAAAAAAGAAGAAAAAAGAGGCTGGAATCTTGTTTTAGTTTTGGTCCTTATAATTTTAATTATATTTAATCAAGAAAATTAAATTTGATTTTGCCAAGTCGAGAATCAATTTAATATCAAAACCTTTTATTTTAATGTTGTGAGAAACCCTTATGAAGTTAACCAAAGTAATTACTAAGTCTAATTCTAAATGAACTAAATGTCAAAGGATCACATTGAATAAAAAATAAAGACCAAAAAACATTATGGAATCCATAGTGCATTCCCTTATAGGCTATAATGAAAATCCGATGCTTTTTGTTTTTTTTAATTATGAGGACAATTACTTAATTCTTTAGAAGTGTTGGTTTTGGTATAGACTAGTCATATCTATCCACGTTGTGGGTATGATTTTAAGTTAATTTTTAACACAAGAAAAAAATATATTGGTGTTATGGATGTGTTTTTTGATATTATGAATTTTTTTATTTGAGAAACAAAAATTGTAGTATTTATGCTTAATAAAATAAATTGAAAAAAATATATGAATTGATAAATAAAAAAGAATTGTTATTGATAATTATATGCTAAAATAGGAAGTTAATCTTCCTAGTAAAAGTAAAATAAAGATACACATGTAAATAGTTTACATTCTCTGTCCTTTTTATTTTGTATATTTTTATTTATTTTATCTAAGAGGTAAATTATAGCTGCCAAGAACAAATGATTCTTGTTTTTATAAATGCATCATGTAAATACAATTGTTTTAATATAAAATATAATAGAAAAAAAATTAAAGATAAATTAAAATAATCTTTTTAAAGCATTATAAAATTAAAAAGATTACTTATTATTAAAAAAAGTTAAAATAAAATATTTAAAAAATAAAAAAGGGGTATTAATTAAAATTTAAATAAAAAATATTAATAAAAAAAAACTAAGCACTGTAGAGCTTCGCAAGCAAGGCTTATACACTTGGCCAAAAATGAAAAAACCTAGGTATGCGCCTCAGTTTGGAAGACCAAGCTCGCATACGTGGTTTATTATTTTTTTATGAAAAAGCAGACGATCTAGCTTTTATCAAACAACACATTGTCTATTGTGACAAATGATTTGTCGTGTGTTGGAAAAGTTTTTAGTTGCCATAAAGTTCGAGTTTTAGGATCCAAAAAACTCATTTTCTACTTTTTGTTTCACCTGAAACACCTAAAATAACATACCAAGAACCCTAACAAACTCATTTCCAACCTTAAAGCACCTCTAATCCATCTAAAAAGAATTGAACGAATTAAAAAACTTTATGGACCTCTATCTACTTTTTCCGATAAAATTAAAGGCAACACCTCCTCCATTGAACTCTCAATAAAAAAATAAATTTATTGACACTAAGATATTCTTTTTTCATGGATGAAATGTTGTCAGTCGAACACTTTCTCTCTTCTATTTTCTAACGACTTTCTATCTCCTCACTTAACACTCGGGGACTAAAATAAAAAAAATAAAAGCGTAACATCTGAAAACTTCATGAACCAAATAATACATAAATTTAAAGCTCATGGACCAAACTAAAGTTTTTCATTCTTGTTGAACATTGGGCTTTGTATTATTTTTTTTCTTTTTATCTATTTGGTCATTACTTTTTTTTATTTCTTTTTTAAATATACCCTAAAATTCTATTTCAAAAAATTGATCTTTAATTTTATGTTGGACTATTTCTCGACAATTTACATATTTAAAAGCGAGTAAAATAAAAAAAAAATCTCAACACAAAACCATGCTAGTTTAACTAAATAGGATGAAATTATAAAGAAATAAAGTTTTATGACTAAACTAAAAAAAACTACTCTAGAAGAATAATATAATCCACAGTCAATGTCAACATAGTTCAAATACTCCAACCTTTTTAGTTTCCTTAGTAGTTTACTAGATCCTTTATGTAAGTTGAAAGACAAAAGTGTTTCTAATAATCACATAGTCAATCAGCCTACATATGTACACTTATTTTTCTAATTAGAACAAATATTATTTGCATTTAAAAATCATTATGGGCCATTACCAATTATTTAATGCATTTACTTACCAATTTAATTTTTATTTATCTATCTATATATAACTAGCCATTTGATTTGCACTGTGCCACGAGTTTTTTTTTAAGAAAAACAAATTAAATATGAAGGTTCATGAAAAATAATTTTTTAGATAGTAAATGCTTAAAAAAATTGAAGGATAAAATTAAAAAAAAACATGTAATTAAAAAAAAAGACACAAAGAAAAAAGACCAAGGCTAACCAATTAATCTTTGAAACCAATGATCTTAGCAATGTACCTTAGTTAATTATACACCAATCAGGTGCATGAAATATTTTAAAATTTAACAATGGATTTGTTAAACAAAAAAAATTAAAATATAGGTTGTTTGAGTGATGTTTTGGGCAATGTTTTAAGTTTATAATTCATAAAGTAGATGAGGCAAGTTTATCTTACTGAATTCTTAGTCAACTAAGCCTATCAATGGCGAGAGCAATGTCCAGTTGAACTGAAATTTAAATAGTTAAGAATTATGAAAACCAAAAGTAGCGGAATTTATAGAGTAGGTGATGGAGTTGTGAGAACTATGTAGGCACCTTTAAACCGAGACAAAAAGCAAGAGTGCATAGAAATACAACTTATGACTTGTTTAATACCAGAAGAGATTAAAGTGTTGCAAGCCACAACCAAAAAGTAAGAATCATCGAGGAGCACAATTGATCAGCCTGTGGCCTTGAAGAAACGCGCACAAACAGATTGAGAGCTAGCCCTCCTGCATGAAAAGGTAATTGTAAGTGTTAACTATAGATAAATTCATTGTTGACATTAATGGAAGAGAAAAGAAAATGGTGATGATTAAGAAGCTGGGAGGGGGGGTTTAAGTTTGAGCCCTAAGGGTTACTAATATAATAGCCACTAGAGGCTTATCTAATCGTTAACTTCAGGGTTCGTGGGATTAGTCGAGGTGCGCGTAAGCTAACTCAGACATTTACATTAATAAATTTTTTTTTATAAAAACTCTAGGGAGAAATCAATTTTATAAAAGGTACCAATGTTGAGGATATGCATGGCTTTCCATAGAAAAAGAGTGGTTGCTTACTGAGTTACCACATTTGAAAGGGCTAAAATAAAATTAAAAATCATATATAGGGTAGTTATGACAATTGATGTTGGAGGTAACCACAACAAATGATATATGATAAAAGCTTTTAAAAGTCTCAACTTTAACAATCTAGAGCATAGGGTTAATCCTGGAGGTGCAATCCTTATCCATGCAATTAAAGACTAGAGAAAAAATATTAGATAGGTGCTAGAAAAACCTAAAAATAATCCCAAGCAAAGCAAATATTGCTTACCACTATTGTAGTAACAATTTTCTTTTTAAGAAAAAGTTTGCCTTGGGTATAGAGCATATGCATTTTTTAGTTGTGCCTAATGCATTTTTTAGTCCCCTAAAATTGAAGTAAAGATAATTGAACATTGAAAACAATGAACCAAGCAAAAAAAAACATATTTTTGATATGGTATGAAAATTATAAAATAAACTTGGATCGTAAAATAGTAATGAATTTTTTTTTTAATTATAGTTCAAGTATCTTAAAATATATGATTGAAATAAAATTTCATACATAGTTCATGTATTTTAAAATATATGGTTCAAATAAAAATTCAAACATAATTTAAGTAATTTTTTTATTAACTAACAATTAACAAAACTTAAAACAAGCAATCTGTTGGTGTGTGTAATGTAAACTGAAACTAGCTTCATTGCTTTCATTTTTCTCATTATTCCTTAGACATTCATCAATTTTATTACCATCAAGAGAATTATTAGTGTCACTACTAGTACCAACACCAATCATCACTTCCATCTTCTTTACCATTTTTTCTTCATGTTGATGTCAATGACACTAAGCAAATCAAAGTTTGATGAATCATCATGTTTTTCTCCCTTAGTTATCCAATCATCATCAGATGAAAAATCATATAAAACTACACCAAAATCATGAGCTTGCTTTTTGACTTAGTTATCATTCAATTTTAGATTGCACATTACAAATACCTAGTCATTCATTTTTTTTTGTGCAAACAATTTCTTTGTTTTGTATGAACCTAAATAAACAATTCAAATTTATAAGATTCTTATCAAATATTTCAACATTTCAAATAATAAGATAAAAAAAACTCACCATTTCAAATGTACTCTAGTTATGCTCATATCCAGATGAAGTACAAGGCAAGCATAGAACTCGAATTGCAAACCTTTGTAATTCTGGATATTCATCTCCATAAAAATCCCACTATTGAGCTAGAGTTTTTTTTTTTTTTTTTTTTTATCTCTTGTTGTTATAGTAACCTCAATGCCAAACAACCCTTTTGCATCCTTAAATGATTCAAGTTGTAAGTCAATTATGCACATTTCAATTGCATCAAACACTATTCTTTCTAAGCATTGATATGATTCAATTTTAATGTTGGCATTAACCTTAAAACTAGGATTATAATGATAATAAGGATTCAAATAATAAGTTGTTGCATGTAAAGTATATGGAGTTGAAGTTCCCATCTTACACCAACAATATTCCATATAGATATATAACTATAAAAAATAAAAATATCATTACAATCTAGAAAAATCTCAATTGGAAGTATCTCTCTAAAGACATTCATATTAATAGAGGACAACATGTGAAATAAACAATTTGCAAGATAAATACCTTTTTTTTTTCATAGAACTAAAATTCACTTGTATCTTCTCTTTTGCTTGGTTTGTTGTTTTATATATAAAACTCATAGCTGGTTTCTCATCTGAATCAACTAATCAAAAAACTTTAATTAGAGAATATACCGCCTTAATACATATAGTGGCATCATACCAAAACCTGCTGTGCAAAACACCATTTTGAATTCATTTCCTTTCTTTTATTCCTGAAACCCTACATGACCTCCATTGTTTGGAAGTAAACATAGTCATCAGCTGTATTTTATGATCATTCATACATCCTAGAGTCAAATATGCAGTAACAAATCGAGTGGTAGCGTGCCTAATCAAAGCCTAATTTCCTTTTATAAAGTGTCTTAGCATGAAAATAAGAATAGTTCTTGAATAAATATATAAGGTGATTCTCTTCCCCTTAGCAATAGTTACTTGATGAACCTCTAGCTTCTTCTCAAAATCTTTCAATATCAAGTCAATACAATGGGCAACATATGATGTCCAAAACAACCTTTTCTTTTTCCATCAATAATTGTCCCACTGCCTTAAAATTTGCAGCATTATCGATGATTATTTGCACAATACTTTCCTCCTCAATCCTCTCTACAATGGCATAAAACATCTTAAATACCTTATCACAGTCTTGGACATATTAGAAGTATCCACCGATGATAAAAAAAAAATTATCCCTTTAGGACAATTAATAAAAAAGTTACAAATATAACATCATTTTTTATTTGTCCATCCATCAGACATTATTGAACAACCTTTTTTTTTTCCATTCTAGCTTGTACTCCTTAAGCAAGTTCATTGTTTGATCCATTTCTTGTTTCAAATACTTCTCTTTAATATCATGGTAAGATGAAGGCTTGAAACTTGGCCCATGCTTTGCAACTAATTCAAATGCCTTAAGAAACTCAGGGTTTTTTACATAGTTAAATGGAATTGCACTAGTGTAGAAAAACCTTACAATTTGTCTACATGCTTCTTCTCTAATGTCCTTTTTTAGTAATTGATTCAGGGTTGTTTGTATACTTTCACTCCCACTAGTTGCTCTCTTTTCTTTGTCCTTGGAGCTAATTTCTTTCATTTCATCATCTTTTCCAAATTATTGATAAGCCTTTCTTTTCTTTTCAGTTGCATCTAGATTTTTCACCAAAACACCCAAAGTCATCTGTTTAACATTTTTTGGTACTTGTTGGCACAACTCATCATCCTTACGAGTGCAAGCTAAATGATATTTGAAATGAAAAATACCTTTACTGATAATTTTTTGACAATACTTGCACTGAACTTTTCTAGAATTTTTATCAATATCTATATCATGTTGCCATCCCACATCAAGCCTATTACCAGAAGAATTTTTTCTAGATGTCATATGTTCAACAATTCAAGAATTAACTCAAATCAGTCTTGTAATCAATCCAAACATTATATGATTCTAATCAAATTTTAGTTAAAAAAATACCATAATACATGTGACTAAATGAATGAATAGGTCGACGAAAATATAAACAAAATAAGATATTGACATAAATAAATTGATATATAGCTTGGTTTTTTCTATGCTAAACAAAGGCAAGTGGACTTGAGTATCATTTCTACTATCAGTTGCTTGGGATTTTAGAGTAGAAGTGTTGTTTGTTAATAATTTCTTCGCTCCTAACAAAAAAAAGTTCTAAATACAAACACATTTTTTTCATTTAAACTAAAACTATAGATACGCTAAAATGAGAAAAAACTATATGGGGGATATATTTTTCAGATGGTTTTCTGTGTTATACATAACAATTCATATGATCTAAAAGCATACATAAAGAACTTATAAAACTAAAGCAATAAGATGATAATATTATATAATAGATAGGAGTGCATATAATCCAGAAGAAAGAAGGTAAAATATGCATCCATACTCTGTTGCAAAAATATTGGTTTTGTTGATTAGATGACCATAAAATTACTCAAAAATAGAAACAGATAAATTCATAATTCACGACTCCTTGATTTTGTTCTATTTTAATTTCTTATAACATATATCTCTTACTAGAACAACAAACTTCTTTATAAATTTAGAACTCTATTGTTCTTGTAAAGCATGTACTATTTCTCCATCTCCAAAGTTAGCAGATTGTGACTCTAATTGACCTTGAGTTCTAAAATTAGATGTTGTAGATTTTGTTGTTAAGATATATTTGCATGTCAAACGTACAAGAATAACATGTATAAGAGCATGGGGACTAAATAAAACAATTTACTCTATCTTCTATGTTTAGATGTTTAAAGGGGTCTGATGATCAAATCAGATGGATATCCATCTTAACTTAGTGAATGCAATCAATGATATTGTCCATACTAGCATATTAATGTGACATTGAAGATTAAATTCTCATAAGAAAATTATTTAAATAAATCTAATTACAACTTACAAAGCCATAGTTCTATCATCTCTTCGAATGTAAGGTTTAATTTCTTCTGCCAGCTCTTGGGTCAAAGATCCTAAGTTCCCAATTGCTGCTAGCAGATTTATTTTTTTTATTTTTTATTAGCAAAGTTTAACTTTGGAAGCTCAATTGTTGTTCTTAAATCATCTATAAGTCAAAACTCAGAATTGAACTGAAAAGAGAAAAAGTTCTCACTTAAAGAGGAGAGGGGTTTGCTTGCCATTAAAATGAGTAAGGGAAGAAACTGAGGAAAACAAAAAATTCCTCTTTGTTTCTTTAGATGGAGTGGAAATAACATAAAGGGCTTAAGATCAACATTTTGATTAACAATATTGATACTAATTATACCAAACCAAAAGGCAAAAAAGGGAAGAGATGCAACAAAGATGTGCTCATGACCTAATTGGCATAAAAAGGCAAGAAAAATCAAACCCAAAGTTTAGCTTGGAAAATAAAAATCAATTTTATCACATTTAGAAACATGATATTGTCTAGGACTCTTTTACTAGAACATTTATAATTGTATTTTTCACTCAGCTCTTTGGAAAAAAATTAAACAACTAAACCTTTAATGTTGTTATATACATACGAAGCTCCTTGTAGTTATCAATATGTAAATCATATATTCTTTATAACTATACGGTAGACATATTATTGCATGTATATTTGTTTTAATAATTATATTAAAAGGTTTTTTTTTTAATGAGTAGGAGATAGTAATTATAAGGCTCCCATATAAGGATAAACTGCTCCCAAAACAGCAACCTATACAGACCGAGAACCACACACATACAAAGGGAAATTACAACAAGCAACGAGAAGGAGAATCTATCAAGAAAGAGGATGAACATAAAATAGAATGAAGCCCAGCAAGCCAAAAGGCAAGCAATCCCTCAGATTGCCTTGATTCCTTACTTGGTGAACACTTTAAAATTTCTTTTGACATGGCAGGAATAGTTGTGAAATAAAGGGGAAATATAATGGCTTAACTAATGCAGTCATGCCCCCTGGTTTTAAATATGTGATCACTTCCGAAGGAGATACTTCAGAGACATTATTAAGCCTATATTTAAAGAGAAGAAAGGTACGTAAAGCCAATGGTTGATCTCGAAGGACCATTCCCATTTTATAGAGTTGCAGAGGATTTTGGTTACATTGAAACAAATCGAGGAGATATCCACTTTTCCATGTCTCCTCCCTTTAAGAGCCCGCTCCAACCCTTTCTTAAACAAAAATATTGAACCAAGAGAATGTTGATTTATAGAATATATGAATGTTGAGTTTAAAGTTAATTTTTTTCAATTCTTAAATGATGCTTGATTAGATGTGCTCAAAGATTTCCATAAAAGAACAGGCAGGTTCCTTAGGATAGAGTGATCAACTGGTAATAAAGTATTGCAGTTACAAAATAAATTAAAGGAGCTGGTATATTTCACTATGCTATAACTGTTTTTTCATTTATTTGGTTTATGTAGTATTAAGAGTTTATATTTCGGTCCTAAATTTTATTTTTCTTATATTTCAATTATTGTTAGTTGAAAAAAAGTGAGAATCGTAGGAAAAAAAAACTTTGGGTTGATCACATTTCAACCACAAAATATATTGATTTTGATGTTAATGGATTTGTCTTAGAGAGATGAGTTTGATAAATGTGATTTTGATCTTTGACCACGACAAAAAAATAGATCAGAATCCAAAAAGTGTTTTTTTATTCATATTGATTTAGAGTTTTTGGTCTAATTAAAGAGTGTTTTGGGTTTATAAATGAGGTTATTATATATTACAATGTTTTTGGATGAAAATATATTGATAATTGGATTTAAAAAATCCACAAACTTGGACCTTGATTTTTCAATCACTAAAAATAACTACAATTTATTGTAGTTAATAACACAATGTATGCCACCTTGTTTGTTCATTAAAAAACCATGCATGTGGGTTTTTTTAGGCAAGGTATGTGTTGGCTTGTCTTTCTAGGTCTAGGTGTGCCTAGACTTCTTTTAATAGCCTTTCATTTCTTTTTCTTTTGGAATAAAACTCACTCTAAATATAATTATTAAAATGATATTTAAAAGCATCATTCAATTACGCTATAATATTCAAATAAATAAGATTAGAACTCTTTATGATAATATTAACAATTATTTTCATGAATAATTATATATAAACCTATCATGTAGAATTTTTAAAAAACCTCTTCTCATGAGTGATGGTGTTTTGTTTTTTTTGTTATTAAAACTTGGTTTTCATATCATATTATGTTTTTATTTTAAAAACAATGATTCTTATAAGAATTTGTCTTTGTTAAAACAAAAAAAAAATGCATTCATAAAAAAAATGTTTTGGTTAAATAAACATATTTTTATCTGTAATTCAAATTGTCATAACCCAATTTTTGAATAAATATTAAAAAATAAATATATTGAGAATGGGGTTAAAACAACACAAATTCAAAATTCATGGATGAAATTATCAGATTTGAGAGTAAATTGGTCAGAAATTGAAGAATTAATAAGTTTGGAAATTTAGTTAAAATTTGGATTAGTTTAATTAATGAAATTAGAAGAATTAATAAGTTTGTGGACTTAATTAAACTTTGATTTAATTAATTAAATAAATTCAGGGACTTAATTGAAATTAATCCGAGGGTAAAATTAAAAATTTATTGATTAAAGGACCCAATTGATACATTTCAAACAGAAAGGGACCAATTCATAATCTGTCATTTTTTTTCATGCCAAATGACGCCGTTTTGATCCCACCATTCACCATCCCTTTCGTTTCGCACGGAGAAGACCGATTCAACAGGGAAAAATCCAGCAACTCAAGGCCACTACACCACAATCTCTTGCCCACGATCCCGCTCATGGATTGATTAACAGGGGAACGGGTTTCTGCATGCTCTCTGGCTCTATAAAAGGCAGAGCAGAGCAGAGCAGAGAAAAAGGAGGGGGGAGGAACCCAGAAAAACAGAGCAATCAACCCAGAAAAGCAGAGCACACAAAACACAACCCAAAAAAATACAGAGTCAAGAACGAGAAAAATCAACCCAGAAAAACAGAGTTAAGAACAAAAAAAAAAAGCAGAGAAAACAGAGCACAAATCCAAATACAGGGAGAAAGAGAGAACAAGAGGGCAGCACACAATGAGGAGAATTATCCTTGAAATTGTCTTCGGACCTGCAAACAAAGAAAAACCCGGATTCAGCCAAAGAACACTCACAGCAAGCTAGAATCTTCTTTGTAGTTTTAGAAGCTACTGAGAAATCAAGAAGGAAAGCACAGACAAGTGGTCACAGATGGAAGACCAGAGGAAGCAGTAGGTGAGAATCATCATCAACGCTGCAAGCATCTTCGGTCTCCAGAAGCAGGTATGACATCGTCCCCTTTGCATCTGCATTTCAAAAAGTAATTCAGTGTTACAAGAACACTGTGTGAAGGTAATTTAATTACCTTCACCAGTGTTCGTGCACGCGTGAACAAGTCACGCGTGCCTTTAGTTTTTGCCCAGCCGGGTCACTGGCTTGGGCCAGTGACTAAGCTGGGCTGGCTGGGTCTAGCCCAGCCCATGTGGGCTGAACTGGGCCCAGCCCAAAAATATAAATAAAAAAATATAAAAAAACAAAGATGTGTGTATGTAAAAATAAAAAATAAATATGAATTTATTGTTTTTATTCATTGACGCCAGAGTCAGAATAAAAATATTGATTCAAATTTATTTCATTGTATTTTATTTAAATTACATAAAAGTAAAAAATATGCATGCAAAAATAAAATAAATTAAATTTATTGGTTTATTTACTGACGCCAGAGTCGGGAATAAAAAAAATACTGATTTAAATTTATTTTATTTTATTGTATTTTACTTTTATTTAGTTACATAAAAAATGTGTATGCTTAAAAATAAATTTATTTGATTTGTTTATTCACTGATGCCAGAGTCAGGAATAAAAAAAACTGATTTAAATTTATTTTGTTTTTATAGCTACGTGATATTTACCAGCGCCAGAGTTGGAAATATCCGTAGTTAAATATTCACTGACGCCAGAGTCAGGAATATTACACGCAAAATTATCATAGCCTAAACTAATAAACATTTAGCAATTTAAGACAAAACCAGCAATGCAGTCTGCCTCAGGCAGAACGTTTAAGGGGTGATAATATCTTTCCTTTTACGTAACCAGTCCCGAACCATAGAATATCTGTTGACCAATTAGGGTTTCTAGTGACCATAGTGACCATAATACTAGGTGGCGACTCGTTAAACAAGACCATTCCCCATGAAAAAACAAGATGCGAGAAATCCGTTCTTTTCCATGAAAATTTTTAAGGCCGCCGCGATGTCGGGTGCGACACAAATCATTAGAAGTTTTTTTAAATATTTATTTTAATTATCTTTAGCTTTTATTAAAAGACCTTATTATTAATAAAAAAAAACATGTTTGTATTAAAATAAAAAAAATACATGAATATAAAAATAAATTATGACTATATATATATATATATTTGAATTTAAATTATTAACTGTCCTATGAATATCTATTTTAATAATCATGAAATTAAATAAATTAAATTTAGGGCGCAATGTAATTTAACGAGTAATAATAATGAGAAAAAAATAATGAAAATGAAATTTAAAAAAATCCAATAAAAACTAATAATAAAATGTTACCCAAACTTATCAATACAAAAATAATCATAATAACTTATTAGTTTTCTTTTTCCTTGAAATAATAAGATCATAAGCCTTCATCCCATAGTCTAAAAATCCCCAAATGCTTCTCATACTCTTCCCCAGTTCAATAACTTTAATTTTAGTAAATATTTTTTTTTCTTATTTTAATCACTCCATGATCAACGTTTACGAAAAATAGGCCCCTGATGTGATGGAGGCTTTTCATTCCTCGTAAATAAGTTCACTTTAGTCCCCACATGCCAAAGTTTTTCTCACACCTGTTATTATACGACAAATAATACTTAAAATTGGTCCTAGATTTTGAAATTCTTCTAAAATTATGTTTTTTACAAAATAATACAAATTTCTTATAACAATTTCTTAACAAAAATATTGATCCAATTCATAGAAATGGTTTGAAAAGAATATTTACGTTTTAAATTTTTCTTTATAAATAATTCAAATTGTCTACTGATAAGTTTCTTAATTAACCTATTCAAATTCTTTGAAGGTTGCATAGGCAAAAACCTACTAAGAAAATTGTAAGACTTCTTCTCTAATTAAAGGACTGGTTTGCATAATTATAACAGCTTAGGATCAAAGTGTACTAATACGTTTGTGCCAAAAGAATCTGTCAGAAGTGTGTATCAGGGCATCATTTCCCTAAATTAGATCATTACTCCAATCATAGAAAAGAAGATCAGGCTCCAGAATCTTTTTTTCAAAAAGAAACGAATAAAGATGACAATCGACAGAGTGCGATCCATCATGTGCGTGTGAATGGGAGAAAACAGTGCCAGATGTGTCGCATATCCCAGTTTCAAACTTCGAATTCTGTGTTTCAAAAGTTGCTGCTGGGCTGCAGCTTGGACCGAAGACCGAACGAACTCTCCAAGCAAAAACTTTTGACAGTGTCCCACAATTTCTTGATCCTTTTCAAAATAAGTTCTATCAATTCGCAGCAAAAACCTGGTGATGGCTGCAGCTATTTGTTGATTTAATCTTATAACATGAAGAGTATCTTTTCATTTCATATATTTGTTATTTAGTTCCACTTCTCTTTCATTTCAAGAATCAATCCGGCAATTTCCCCTTAAAAAGAAAGTGTTGCTACAACATCAGAGTCTTTGTGTGTGTCTATATATATATATATATATATATATATATATATATATATATGAAAATGTTGTGCAAAGCCAATACATGTATGCTTGGATCAATTTTGGATGGGGACGGCTAGGGAACAAAAACCTTTGTCATTATCTCAATGATTATTTGAGTAATGTCAAGCATTGTTTGTATAGTTTGTAAATAAAAAAAAATCTATATCTCACATAGTAAAGAAACACTTTATTCTAATATTTATAAATGTGAGTTTCTATTATGTAGTAAATTAACATATGGTGGAAGGACTCTTCTAGTTGACACTTAATATGTCAGTAATATTAATTTATCACTAAATTAATTTTTGTAATTAATTATGGAAAGTGATAGAAATACAATATTGAAAATGACATCTGTGAACTTAACTATTGATGATAATTCAAAGACATTACATCAAGCTATGTCTTCTAAGGATGTTGTTTTTTTTGAAAGAAACGGTAAATAATGAAATGTATTCAATATTGTCTAACAATACCTAGGTCCTAGTAGATTTACCTCCAAGTTCTAAGCCAATATGATGTAAGTAGGTTTTTAGAAGAAAATACAATATTGATGGTTTTATACAAACCATCGAGGTAAAATTTGTGTCAAAGATTTTACTTAAAAGGAGGGTGTTGATTATTTTGACACTTATTCTCTGGTGCCAATAATTACATCAATTATAGTTTTATTTGCATTAACATCATTTTATAAATTGTATGTTCATCAAATGGATGTAAAGACGATTTTTCTAAATAGAGATTTAAAGGAGAAAGTGTATATGGAGCAATCTGAAGGTTTTATACTTCATGGAAATGAAGAAAAAGTCTGTAAATTGATAAAGTCTTTATATGGTTAAAAAAAAGCTCCAAAACAATGACATGAAAAGTTTGATATAGTAATTTTGTTGAATGATTTTCATCATAATAGTGCTGATAAGTGTATGTATTCCAAATTTATAAAAGATTTTGGCGTGATTGTTTGTTTCTACGTAGATGACATGTTAATATTAGCACTAATATGATTGAAATAGTTGAAACCGAAAGGTATCTCACTTCTATATTTAAAATGAAAGATATTGGTGAAATAGATACAATTTTAGGTATCAAAGTTAAGAAACATAATAGTGGTTATGCATTTAATCATTCACATTATATTAAGAAAATGCTTGATAAGTTTAAGCATCTCAATATAAAGGAAGCTAATATCCTATTTGACTATAACACAAAGTTAAATTATTATTGTGATAAAGCGGTAGCATAACTAGAATATGCTAATGTCAATGGAAGTTTTATGTATGATATGCATTGTACAAGATCAAATATAGCTTTTGTTATATACAAGTTATCAAGATATACAAGCAAGTTGAATACAGATTATTGGAAGGCTATTACAAGAGTCTTTGGTTACCTAAAAAGAACAATCGATTTGGGCTTGTTTTATTCTGATTTTCCAGTTGTGATGGAAGGATATAGTGATGCAAGTTGGATGACTAGTTCAAGTGATAATAAGTTCATATTAGGATGGATTTTCTCATTTGGAGGAGGTGTAATATCTTGGGCATCTAAGAAACAAACATGTATCTCTTATTCTACCATGGAATCAAAATTTATTGTTATGCTGCTATAGATAAAGAAGTAGAATGACTAATAAATATGTTGTCTGATATTAAGTTGTGGCCACAACTTATGTCATTTATTTTTTTATACTGCGATAGTAAAGGAACCATGTCTCGAGCTTATAGTAATATTTACAATGGTAAGTCAAGACATATAAGCATTCGACATGAATATATTCGAGAGTTGATTACAAGTAGGGTAATCACCATTGTCTATGTAAAATCTATAAATAATTTAGCGGATCTGCTCACAAAACGACTATCTAGAGACATGATACGAAAAACAATTAATGAAATGAGGTTGAAACTCATTATTAAAGATACCGGTAATAGGAACCCAACTTCGGATCAGCAAGAATCTTATCCCTAAGTTTAATGGGTAATAACAAGTTACTATTTAGTTTTTGTTGGGCACTGATAATTAATTTTAGACCTTATTATGATAGTATTCAGTGTGTGTTTTTACGTAAAAGAGTATGAATGTAGGGTTTTAATGGAATTTAAAGTTTATGTTTAACGTAATAAAGACATGTATAATTCCACATATATGAATATAGAAGCGGTGTCGCTTTTAACAAGAGTTAGGGTTTTTTCTGTAAAATATTCATGAAAATAAAATTTCAGCTCATGGTCATAATAATGTTAACAGTTGTAAACCTCTTTAAGAGTTTAGATAGTATTATGTGTGTAGTATTTTTTATTCTACAACAAAAGTTTTGGTTTAATATGTGGACACCAATAACTTTAGTAGGATTCAAGTTCTAACACTAATTAAAGGTTTACATTTCAAAATACCTTATTGTAAGCATAATTTTATCAAGTGAAAATACAATAATTATAAACTAGTGGAGGATTGTTGGTGTAGTTTGTGAATGAATATAGAAAGAAAAGATGTTTATCCCATATTGAAAAGAAACACTCATTCTTAATATTTATAAGTGTGGGCTTCTAATATATAGTAAATTACTAAATTAATTCATGGGGGAAGGATTCTTCTAGTGGGCTTTCTAATGCTATTATATGAATATTTATAATATCAAAAGATGACACTTGATACTTCGACACTGGAACTTAATATGTTAGTGAGATTAATTTATTCTTAAATTAATTTTCATAATTAATTATGATATTTGTGACTTTTAAGATAAAATTGAATAACAACCATTTAGTTTAATTTAAAATATTTTTTTTTATCAACAGTTATATAATTTCATCAACAATCATACCACTTTAAAAGAAAAGTGTTGCTATAACATCACATCTTGTATATATGAAAATGGTGCGGAAAGGCCAATACATGGATGCTTGGATCGATTTCGGACGGGGTAATGGATGGCTAGGGAACAAAAACCTTCGTAATTATCTCAATGATTACTCGAGTAATGTCAAGCAATAATAATAAAAGTTGCTGCTTTACATGTGTCTTCGAGAATCTTGTGTATCTTAAGACTACCAAATCTTTCTTTCTCTAGTTACAAAGCAAGTGGTGCCAAGAGCACCTTCGCGGTAAAGAACAC
>Ga0325404_1003213_pt1 | contig 17499 bp, 5 predicted proteins | sample PopdelMetagenome_18_FD_205664 | JGI IMG/M metagenome (GOLD analysis project Ga0325404, IMG submission 205664) | Populus deltoides microbial communities from Bellville, Georgia, United States - Xylem-Control-R1 | ecosystem: Host-associated > Plants > Phyllosphere > Stem > Wood/Secondary xylem... | reverse complement strand
TAGGTGCCCTAGCTTAATGTTTTTGTGCACATTTACGTAGTTAAAACAATACTTGGATTGAATTGATGGATGATTGTTTGAAGATCTGAATGCATTATGTAATTCATGCCGCTTAGCTTAGCAAGAAGGCGTTGATTGTGTCATTTTGGAAAATCTAAGAAAGAATAAGCTGCTTAGTTTTTATTTCCTTGAACATGCGCGTTATGATCTTGAGGGTGCAAAGCAGGACCAACATGAGCTTTGCTTACCCACACGCTTGGCCCCTTGAGCTCTTAACTTAACCAACACGCTTTCTGGAGCAGAGATGATGGTGAAACTTGTGTTCATGTAAATGCAAAACTATGTTTTTCGTTTTCGGCCCTATTTACATATTGGTTTCATTTCTTTGTTTCACTTGGCCTTCACGATAAGCCTAGTTACATGGGATTTGACTCCCCTCGATGATATGTTCTAATGCTTAAACCTGGCACTCTCATCTAACTTGTTATTTGGTTTGGTTGATTTCCTTGTTCATTTTATATATATATATAAGAAGGTATTAGCCTTTCACTGTACGAATCCACATGATTTTATCTTTTTGTGGGTATTAGCCTTTCACAATCCACATGATTTTATCTTTTGTGAGATAGCATGGGTTTAGGGGTTGGTAATTTCATATGTTTTAGCTACAATATAATTACTAAACGGTCCTTGAAGGAAAAAAAAAACAATTCTTTTTAGGTTAAGGGCTTTCTAGTTTTACATATGTTTTTTTGTATTGGTCAATTACTTAAATGTATTTCAAAGATAATTAGGTTTTACTTAAAAGTACTCGTCAGTTCTTAGGTTTAGGGGCTTTTTGGGTTTTACATATTATTTTTTTCGTGCTTTTTACATGCCAGCAAGTGGACATTGTCTGCGCTCTTGAGGTTAGATGCGTTGTGCCACCCCATCATTGTGGTTTGGCTCATCTACGGCGAAGAGGAGTTGTGGAGTTCTAGCAACGAGTTTTTTCCTTCCCTCTCTCTCCTCTCAAAAGACCTTGCAAGCCATTGCAAAAATACAAGAAAATATGTTTATTTTTTTATTAAGTTAAATTAGGTTTTTATTTTTTTGATTGTAATGTATTTTGTCTTGAATCATTTATTGAGTTGATTTATTTTTTCAATTTCATCCATTGACACTTGATTTTTATATCAAATTTGGCTCTTATTTTTTTAATTGTAATGTGTTTGGTCTTGAATCATTTATTAGGTTAATTTATTTTTCAATTTCATCCTTTTACACTTATTTTTATATTGGATTTAGTCCTTATTCTTTTGATTATGATGTATTTGATTTTGAATTAATTTATTTTTGAATTTCATCCCTTTACATTTTATTTTTTATATCAAATATACTGCTCATTCTTTTAATTGTTATTTTTAATTGTTCTTATCCTTTTTTTAATTGAATTTACTTTTCAATTGCATACCTTATGATTTGGTTTTATTTTTTTGTATCAAATTTGATACTCTTTCTTTTCAGATCTATAATTTTTAAATCACTTTTGTTTTTTAAATTTATTTTTTCAAGTTTATTCCTAATTATTTTGGTTGGTTGGGAATTTTACAATGTTGTTTTTTCATGTTTAACTTTTATATTATGGCCCAACTTCATGATTCGTGTCACAGGTTCTGAAGATTGAATTAAGTTGGCTCCTGTTGTTTTTTATTAATTTTTAAAATTTTATCCATCATCATTGAGACAAATTAATATTCTTTATTTTTTTTAATTTTTTTGTGAATTTGATTTTTTTTTTCAATTGTCTTTCAATTCAATATTTGATAATATTTAAAGTTTGACCCTTATCTAATTTTGATTTTTAGTTTTTTTTATCGTATTGTAATTTTTTTAAATTTTCATTCTTAGACCAAATCCAAATGAATCCCACAAGCTAGATTCATTTGTTAATTTGATTTTTTGTTTTTTAGTTTTTTCTTTCAATTCAAAATTTTAGTTTATCCTTTTAATTTTTTTTCAAACAAGGTTTTTATTCTCTTAATTGCTATTTTTTAATTCTTTTTATTTCATCATTCAACGTTTTATTCATTAGGATTTGGTCTTAGTTTTGCCATTGTTTCTAGACCTTATCTCGGAGTTAATCAAGACAATTATTGGATCATAGGTTGAGTGAGTTTTAACTCAAATCAACCAAATCTTTTTATTTTATAAAAAAGTCAAAATGATATCATTTTTTTTTAAATAGTCAACAGGTTTTGACTGGATTTTTCCTAGGTTAACCGAAACATGGGTCAACCAAGTTTTTAACTATATTATACTTGATCAATTCTTCTCTAATTTCTTTTGAAGTTGATTTTTTTTATCCTTTCTGATTTTGTTCTTCGAAGTTCGAATATTTTAAAAATTTAAATTAAACTTCTTTTATGTTATGTTTTGTCTTCTATTAAATTATCATATCCGCATGATTTTATTCACGGGTTTTGACAACCTTACTTGATTTTGATAATACTTTGTTTTTTAGTATTTTTTTTCTTTGATTTTTTTTTCTGATTTCATCCCTCTACATTTTAATTAGTTTTTTTTTAAGTTTTCTTTTTATAATATCAAGTACGCTTGAGCATTATTTTTTTAGTTTTTTTAAGATGTACGAAAATTAAGCGTGAGCTATCTAATTTTTTCATTATAACTTGTGCCTATTTTCATGTTTATATGCATATTTTTTTATTGTTGCTAAAAAACCAATAAAGACCATGAATTATGAGTAATGTTCAAGATGAACTCTTCAAGACACTAAAGAAAAAACACGTCTGGTCCGAGAATAGCTTTTAGTATTAAATCAAACACATTTACAGTGTATGCTTGCACATGAATTTAACCTGGTCACATGATAATGGAAATACATTTTGAAGCATTTAAGCTCATGGTTCTCTGACAAGGTAAAAACAAAGGCAAGGGGCATAAAACGCATCCGGGCTAAAATGTATCAACTTGTAATGACATTAGGAGGGAAAACCTTTTGAATGAACTCTAGGAAGCGTCTGGAGTAGAAAGTTGGATCCACAGCCGAGATTGACAAGGAATCAAATTGAAGGGATTTGTATGCGTGCTCAATCTTCTTACTCATGTTGTATTCTTGCAAGATATCAATGATGCCTAGGTACAGAACAACATCATATGCTTCATGAAAGGTCTGTTTTTCCTCTTCCCCTGGAGTCTGCTCTGCCCTGGCAGGCATGTTCACCCCAAGCTGGATTTGGAGCCTGCTCAATAGGTATAAAAATAACAAATGATGAATCATTGTAAAACACATCAATCCAATATAGCTTTTTAAATGCAGAAGATATTTGTTCTGTTTGGCATGCTTAATTTGTTCAAGGATGAAATATAGAAACACTTACGTTGTGCAATTGCCTCGGTCATAAAATATCTAGGGCAACTGCTCGAAAAAGCTTTACAAGTACTTTTGGCATTGTAGAAAGAAATATACATGCTCCTGTGGAGCTTCTTACAAGTATAATTGGATGGGGTTGGATGCCATACCTTGCTGTGCCGGGAAGGAGGAGATCCACTTCCTCATCACCAGCTGATGATGCTCGTAATCTGCTACCTCTAATGTGAGGACCCACAACAACACTATCATCATCTGTTCCTCGAGGAACCAAGACGAGACCTTGTGGGTAGTTCTCATCCTCTATAGTATCTGTCAGTGAAATATGACCAACAATTCCCATATCAAAATATATTCAGAACAATGCGGTCATATCACTGTCCAGACAAAATATGACAGATGCCATGTGTAATGTATGATATATTGGTTCCAAAGCTGACTTATGATGTGCACATTTATGTAATGAAGAGAAAGATCATTTGGATGCTGCTATTAAACTCCTCCTAGCCAAGCAGCAACTTTAGAATTTTTCATCAAGAAATAACTTAAAATCAAACACAAACAAGCTTAAGAGTCTTTAGTCAGAGGCACTAAGCCTAAAACCTAGGACATTAAGAACATATAACTGTTAGTCTGCAGTACAAATCATCATGCTCCCTTCCTCATGGTTGAATCATAATTAAAAAAACTATTATAAAAAACATATCTGCAAATTAACTTTTCATGTTCAGTTTCTTTTATGATTTTTTCCACTTTCTCCAGCCTTGCTTCAAGCAGCCTGAACAACATGCTAAAAGAACATCAAATATAAGTGTCTAAGGCACCCACCTTCCTCTGCTAGAACTCCCAATCCTTCAGCACTTATACTTCGATTGTAAGACATTAAAGACCGTAAGTGTTGTGGGGCTCGATAATGCACACCCAGCAAAAGGCTGTAATCCATGATGTGCTGCACTTCCAAAAATTTGCTATCAATCTCAATCTGCCTGAATAAAGATGCAGACCAAGCAAAAAGCAAAAAACAAAAGGGTTAGCAAGTTGCAATGAACTCAAGAGTCCAGGAAGAATGTCAGTCTGAAACTTGGAAAGCCAGCCATGCCAGGCCTTGCAAGGAACGTGCAAGGAGATTATCATTGTTTAATACACAACATGGATACTGATGATAACATTGTTTCACATACATGAACTTGCAAACTTAGGAAACACAATATATAATATAATTGGAAGCATCACTAACTGTAATAAAGCTTCACGCCAAGAAGGTTCCAAATAGAAGCAGTAGTTTAGATCCAAATCTTTTAGTGTTGTGTTCTCTTCTATCTCAACATTCTCTGTCGACCGTCCTAAAGATGACCCTTTCAAATCAAACCTTCGATGGATCCTTAATTCTGTGCAGAACATATTTCCCATCACTACAAAGCGAAACTGCAATACAGGAAATAGTTCCCAATCTTAGCTTTTTTAAACAGGTGTTCATATATTAAGCTTTAAGATAGGATAATAATGGCTTGATACAAGTTTGATTAAAGTGTTTCTTGAACTAATTGCACATAACAAATGGAAGTAAGCAAACATCTCATGGGATTATGATGAATAAAAAATGCCACTACCTTTTGACCGCTTGAAGGTTTAATCCTGTGAAGACCAAAGAATTTTGTTATGAGTGTATTCTCATACGACCTCACATGATGATGATAGTCCGGCAACATTTTCAGAAGCACCTATATATAAGAACTCTGGTGAGTGGAGTTGTAAATATAACAGTTCAAAAGGAAAAGCAACTAGAAATGCAAGCATAAGAAATTTATTTGTTTAAAAGACACTTTGTTAGTTGCTAAATAAACATTCCTAAAACGCATGCAAGGTATCGCCAATGTAACAGGTAGCAGTAATAATGCTTGAATATGAAGTAGGAGAGGTTCGCTGTTCAGAATGGACATTTATGATCCTTTTGTTCACCGACAAAATTAAAACCTGACTAGTCCTTTGTCTTGCATTTAAGTTACTGGGTCTACTTGCATTTGGTAGGGTATTATGTACCTTTACTTCAGACTTCCGAAGTGTCTTAATCATGAAGTGATCATCCTGAGATAGGAAAAAGATGCTACCACTTTTCCCAGGAGAGGAAAGTTCTCTAAGAGCATCATTTCCACAAATGGACATCATGTAGTCAGCCGAATCGATCTTGAACATCTCTCTCAAATTCCTATTGTGAGTATTAAGAATGGCATGTTAGCATGGAAACAAAAAGTAATCCAAGATCCACGAATATATGGATCTGACACATCAAAAGTAAGGCAGAGATTTACAGGTAATTCCATTTCCATTTTTTCCTTGTAAAAATAACTGTGGAAAGCTATGCATGGTTATGGTCCAAAAGATTCTATCTGTAGAGAACCACAAGAATGAGAATAAATATCCTAAGTAAATGCAATGTCCTCCATAACAGACAGAGAAAAATAAAAGCCAAAATGCTTGATGATACCAAACAAAGATATTAAGCACTCCAACAGTTTTAGGCTATAGAAACACAAAAGAATCAGAAGTTAGCATCACTAGATTAAATTTACATGGAGTTTTAGAACGATTACCAATTGGCACCCCAACTTGGAAGCAAGAATACTGAACATATTATGGAAGATCAAACCTGTATACCTCAAAACTTTAACTATCACAGAAAAATTGGTCAAACTTATGTTTGATATGCTCAACTTGAGCATGGTTACTCCATGTTGTGTGAGATGATGCAATATCAGTTTGTTAAGAAGCATAAAAGAAAGAACATTGCAGAAACAGATGAGATGAATTGACCTGATTTACAGATGAACATGGCTTGTTAATTGAACTCAACAAGACAAAAAAAAAAAAAAGATAGGACCCACAGATAATTCTCAAAATTTTAATAAACTGAAAGTGAATCAAACAAACCTGAAAACCATTGGGCAGTAGTCTTTCCATTTAAAGTCCTCTGATTGGTGAGGAGGTGTCAATTGGGATCCATCTTTCGGAAAATTCATCCAAAAGCTTGCCCTCGGGCCAAAATCTGAAGCACGAACTTCTCGTCTCTGTACAGGTGTAATTTTCCCCACAGTATACCTGACCACATTCTGATGCATATTAAATGCTTGTGTTTGTTAAGATAAACATAATGAAACAAGGGATAACATCAAATGCAATATGCGGATTCCTGCTAAAAAAAACTGGCTGACAGCAGTTTAAGGCATTGTTGACAACAACAGTCCTGAACTAGTTGGGGTTGGCTATATGGATCCTTTTGCATCATTCCACACAATCATAAGACAAATCTGCCTCAGACGATGCAGAATAGCCACATTTCCACATCAAGATGCATGCTGAGAGCTACATAAATGTCAGAAACCACAAAGAAAAAGACCCTCTTTAAAGTGGAACGGGAAGGTTGATACTTCTATCCAAATTCCAAGGTACATGAAATATCTAGGAAGAGGGGAGAAAGCACAGTGCTTAACAATCATAGGATGATCATACAAAGAAACTGGATGAAAGTAACGGGCTTTTTAGGTGAAGATTAAAGTGACCTTGACACGGGATGAAGGTACATAATAATGGTCGCAAGATTGAGTGTACCTTATTCCAAGCTGCAAACTGAGCATCAAATCATAACTCCTATGCCCTTTAATGATAGCTTCACCAGGCCTCTTGACCTCTTTTGCAAGTTTCTTCTGTCGCCTTTTTGTTCTTCTGGATGATGAAGAAAAACTACTATTCAACACAAGTTCACTAATAAGAACACCTTGCATATATTCTCGTTCCAAGATTGGTGGTGTGTTTGTTTCAAACTCCTTCCCTAAGCCTTCAGATAAATCTAATGATGAGTCATGTCCTATCACCTTTTCAATATATACCTCAAGACTCCAGCGCCTTTCCAGAGAAACATTTTTGTTTCGAGACTGCTCCAAAGTTAACAAGTTTCCCTTGGATAGTTTATCAGATGAATTATGACGAGATCCCTGGTTCTCACCTACCTTGACATTTCCCATATTGACCGAAGATGCATGATGAATAAGTGCGTGGTTCTGCTTTCTTAGATCTGGAAGTACCCCTCTTTTTCTTAGAGCATTGAGGTACCATTCTTCTACAGCTTGAAACCGGCTCCCTTTTGGATAAAACGATCCTTTTCCATCCTTCAAACCACGCGTCCAAGTTCCAACATAGCAACCGCCATCGCTCCATGTATACACTCCAAATCCATGCATCATACCATTTAACCAGCTTCCTTCAAATGAATCCCCATTAGTCCATGTAAGAGTCCCTTTCCCTGTCATTTTGCCCCCTTTCATATCCCCATGATAGACATTCCCATTAGCCCAGGTATACTTGCCTGGACCCTCTGGACTTCCTTGTATCCAAGAGCCCTCAAAGATATCCCCGTTAGGATAAACCTGGTATCCCAATCCATGCTTGAGATTCAAACGCCATCTTCCTTTATATGTCAACTTATTGGAACCTACGTAGGTCCCTGCACCATGCATGTATCCACCTGAAAATTCACCCTCATAAGCAGTTCCAGAAGGCCACTGAATTTTTCCATTCCCATGCCTCATCCCCCTTCTCCATTCACCTTCATATACACAACCATCCGACCATACATATTTCCCATTCCCCTCAGGTGCATTGCCAAGCAATGATCCAGAATATGATTCCCCATTGGGAAGACCAAGCTCCCCAACTCTAAAGGCTAAATTTTCAGATGAAGCACGGAAAGATTCACCATTGATTGATATAGATGAGCGGTCTCTGTCAGAGATGGCATCAACAGACTTCGTCCTGTCTGCACAAGTCAGTGCTCGTTCCTCATTACCAACAATAACCTCAGGGCCAGACATGCAAAATGCCCAAAAGGTCACGATCACTTACAAGTTTACAGGCAAACCTGAATTTCTCATGGGAGAAATGTCTATGTTGACTCCAGAAGAAGAATCTACTAAAAGATTTCAGCAATAGCTTTGAGTTGTTGTCGTCCTTCGATCTATACAAAGAAGGGAGGATAGATAATTGTTATCGATGGAAGAAACATGAGCTTGAAGACTATTAATACATACTTGTTATTGACTTTCTTAATCACAAGCAAAAGTGATACTACAGTTTCATGAGGGAAAAAAGAAAACACAAGCACCAGGAATAAATTGATAAGCAGAGACCACCAGAGGATAGATAACTAAGAACAAAATTAAGCTCCAGTTTCAAAAAGAAAAAAAAAAAAGAAGAAGATTAAGAAGAAAGTCAACTGGTGGTACAGGAAGGGGAAAAAAGGGACAAAAAGAGGAAGCACCTTAATATCAGCAAATTGGCTTTTAATTAAGAAGAGTCCATCATCAACATCCAAAAGTTCCTTCTTTTCTTTTTTTGCTGTGACTTAGAAAGGTGTATGCAAAAAGAAAACAAAAAAAAAGTGAAATTTGCTGACAAGCTTCAGTCTCTGTTTGTTTCCAAAAGGAAAGAGAAAGGATTCATTTCCCAGAGACTTAAGAAATATGAACCCTCCACCTGTTTTAACTACTAATTCACTTGAATGAAAAGCAAAGAAACTTTTTTGAGATTGCTTTCAAAGCACAATATCATTTGCCTCAACAAAGAAAAAAAATAAAGGAACTGCATCTTGCAATCTTCCACACACAGAAAGGAAAAAAAAAACAAATAAATACGCAGTAAAACTAATAATAATAATAACAAACAACAGAAAAATATAAACGAAATGAAATCATAATTCCTCACCATCAAGTTCCAACCTATCTATCTTTCTCATTGCTTATAGTACACACACCCACACATAAATATGCGGAGAGGGAGTGAGAGGGGTGGGGGGAGGAGTTACCTTGAATTTGGTGAGCAACTTTTTTTCTTCTTTTTTTTTTGTGGTCGCTCTTGTTCTCTTTGCTAGACACAGACAATCCTCTCTCTCTCTCTCTCTCTCTCTCTCAGTCTCAGTCTCACTCTCTCTCTCTCTCTCTCTGAGTTCGCAAGTCAGAAAAGATTAGTCTTTTCGATTATGGATCGAATCCCAAGCCAAAAGGCTGGATAGAACTGCTCCGCTACAATCTTATGGTTAACTGCTGCTAGTATCAAAATGAAGGAATACTATAACTACTACTAATTAATATTAATTTATTATTAAAAAAATAACGACATAATTTCCTATTAGGATACTTGCTGAAAACTAGGGTCTGTAATTACAATTACAATTATAATTAAATTAAATTAAAAATTAAAAATAAAATTAAAAGGTTTGTCATTTTCACCTTAACACTATAGATAAATCACCGTGGATCTTATTAGTGTTCCAAAGTGTTTTCTTTTACTTATTTTGACTTTTTCCATTTTTATCCCTAATTTTTATTTTTCTCAATTTGGTTCGGTTCTTTAACATTGGGTATTAAATTTGATGGTTTGTTTTAGATACTTTATATAGGGATCTACACAATATATAGATAAAACAATGACTCTTGGTTGATGCTCGGTTTAATAAAATTAAATAAAATTTTATTAATTTAACATAATTAAAGATATATGATCGAATTTAAACAATTAACAACTATTCAACCCCTTTTTGTTGCTAGAATCAAGGATTAAAATGCATGGACAGTGGAAGCTTTAACCTTTTTTATGGTGTAATAATTTTTTTCTTTTAATGTGATTATTTCATATTAAGTTTAGTTAGGATTGAACTTAAAATGGTTTTTTTTTTTTTTGTCTAGATTTGAGAATCTTGCGAATAAAAGTTTTTAGGATGTGTATGATGCTCAGTTTCACAAAATTAAATAAACTTTTACTAGTTTAAAATAATTAAATATGTCGTTGGAGACCCATTTTTCTTTTCTCTCTCTTTGTCTTAGGTTTCGTGCCTTGCTTTGTAACTTTTGCTTATATTAATATTGGTCTTTATTCTTTTAATTGTCGTTTCTAATGTTTTTTAGGGTTCTTTTAAAAAAAAATTTCAATTTCATCCTTTGATTTTGAGTGAGTTAGGGATTGACTTCCTTAATTTTTTTTTATTTACTTTTTATGGGATAATGGTTTGGAGGGTTAGCTCAAGTTGACTCGAGTTGTAAACCCCTGATCTAAAAATCAGTAAATTAGTGATAAAAAGGGTGATTTCTAGTTTAAAAATGATAAATTAGGAGGGAAATTATTTTGATATGATATGAAAATCGCTAGTAAATTAACTTAAATTTCAGATGAGATAAAGTAATAAAATCGATACATGAAATATTAAAGAGTGATAAATCACGTAAACTTTCCGATCGAGTAAAATAATTATTTCAAAGGAAGAGATTTTATAAAATTTGGGGGTGCAATGTTTAGAAAAATAAAAGGGAAATCGAAATAAAATAATATATGATTTTACATGTAAAAGACATTGATCGCCGGTATAATCTCTGCGTACAATTGTGTTATTTTGACCGAAAGCAGTGAAAACTCTAAGGAAGATTTTATTATGATTATGGATGGGAGCTTCCAATGAATTAGTTTTAAAATATTGACAATTTAAGTAAATAAAATAGTACGCAAATCTGGATTTTGGTGTAAAATTATTTACTGTCCAGTTTTATGATATTAAGCATAACTCTGAATCTAATTGTTGGATCGGGCTGAAATTTTACAGGGAGTTTCTAGATATATTTTTCTATCTTAGGTTAAAAATTCAGCCAATAGAAGTTTAGGAAAGCTTTGCAAAAGTACTAATGGCCGGATAAATTACATAAATAACACATGGGCATAAGTAATGATAAATTCTATAATTAAGTAAAAAATTCCTTCCTTTTCTCCTTTAAATGGTCAAAAACATATGTGATGAAAGAGGGGGGATTTTTTTCTCTTTTCTTTTAAAGTAAATGACTTTTTTATTCAAGTATATGAGTTTAAGTGTGTTTATAAAGGATCATTGATGTAAAAACAAGATTAAAAAAGGGATTTAGGAGAGAGTTTAAAAGGGAGAAAGTTGGAAACTTGAGAGAGAAACAAAGGATTTGAAAGGGAGAAGAAGTAGAGGAGAAACTTGCAAGGGAAATCATACAATTAAGTGCAAAACAACTAGGAGAGACACCAAGAGCAAGATCATCTGTGGTTGAAGGAGCTCATGTAGTTAGAGGAGCAAATAGGTGCATGTCACCACATCCTATATAAAATTCTAGTACTTTATTAAGTTTTATTTTCTTAATGTGCATTAGTAAAAATTATGTTGTAAATAGAAATGTCATGAATTAACTCGCAAGAGCGAACTATTGTATGACCTGGTTTAAATAAAAGTTAAGAATTCAGTGTAAATGGGGGATTCAATTCTAATCAAGTATAATTATATATTCTTTTAAAGATCGATAATATTAACAGACACAAAGGATGTATGATACTTAGTATACTATAATGGTAGTAGCTAAGAAAATAAATATCAATGTTGATCGATAATATTGATGAACACAAAGGATGTTTGATACTTAGTATACCATAATGGCGGTATCTAAAGAAATGAACATCAATGTTGATCAATAATATTGACGGACACAAAAGATATTTGATACTTAGTATATTATAATGGCGTTAACTAAGGAAATGATTATCGATGTTGATCGAAAATATGGAAGGACATAAAGTATTTATGATACTTAGTATACTGTAATGATGATAGTTAAGGAGATTGTTATGGATATTGATTGATAAACTTGACGGGCATGACAAAGAAAAAAAAAGAAATGTATTCCGATACTTAGTGACCATGTTGATGGTGACTAAAGAGATGGGTAAAAGGCTTGTTGAGTCACATAGATGATAAGTGGCATGAATGATAAATGACTTAGTCATCTATATTGATAACAATTAAGGGGATATGTGTAAATTGATATAGTATTACTAAATCTGACTTATGGATATGTAGGAATAAATTGATTTTTGGTCTTATATTGAAAATTTGAATTATTGACAATATTAAGTTAATATATTGGTTGAGAATAAATTTGTGGAATATTAAATTATCAAATAATGATATTCCTTTTTACTCTAAATGTTATAATTTTTGCAAGTTCATTTTCCTTGACGAGATAGTGCTGATTTAGTTTATTACTTTATATTTTGTTAAGTATAAAACCTATGTATTTTGGAATGATTATGTTATTGTAATAACTTTTTTTAAAGATATATTGAATATGGAATGTTGTTATTGTTGTTATGCTAAATCTTTTGTTTAAATCCAATCGTGCATTTAAATTTGTAATGTATATGGCCTATTAATGAAAAGAAGAAAATGGAAGTGTCATAAAAACCATAGATAAATTGTAAAAGAATTTGATGAATAAAAAATAAACCGATGGTATGCCTAAGGTATCTGAGTGAAATTACTAGAATTCTCTTTGTGTAGGTAGCACGATGAAATTTTAGATCAAGCTCTGTATATGGAAGACTTTGCTGAAATTTCATTAAAAAGATAAAAAATTTGGAAAGATTATTGAATTGCATTAAATGTCAATATAGGTCAAACCAGAGTACCTGTAAGGATCATCAGACTTAAAAAAATATACTTTATTTTGATGTATGTTATATAAAACATTGATTAAATTTACTATTAAAACATGGGGTATTGCAAGAGTTGTTTTTTTATTTTTGTAATTCTTTTTTTTTTTACAATGTTAGCCTTCAACATTCAGCTGGTTATGATTTGGGTTTTATGATTTTTTATTTATTTTTATTAAGTTATCTCAGTTTTATGATTCAAGTCGTGAGATTGCTAGGTTAACCTGGGTTGAGAATTGAGATGAGTTGCTTTTTTCATTTTTCTTTTAAATGTTTCTTTTCTGATTTCATACTTTAACAATGGGTTGGTTGAGAGTTGCGATTCATAAGTTTTTTTTCTCAATCTTCTTTTTATGGGTTAATCTTGTTCTCATGACTCATGTTATGGGTTTAGTTGGTTGAGAATTGAGTTTCATGGTTTCTTTTGATTTATTTTCTATTAGGTAATTATGGTCATATGACCTAGTTCGTCAACTGAAGTGAGGTTAAATCAAATTATTATTTTTTTCAATTATTTCTTGTTTGATTTCATCCTTAAACAATGGGTTGATTGAGAGTTGGGTTTTGTAATTTTTTTAATTTGCTTTCTATAGGGTAATCTTGTTTTTATGACGTCGGTCGCAAGTTTAACGAGTTGACTCGAGTTGCTTTTTTTAAAAAAATAAACTTGTTTTTTTTTCATCATTCAACATTTGGCTTCTTGGGAATTAGACTTTCTAAATTGTTTTGGTTTTATTTCTATGGGGTTATCATGATCTCATAACTCGGGACGTGAATTTTATAAGTTAACCAAGGTTGGTTTGGGTTGATTTGATATGACATCATCTTAATATTAAAAAATATTTGTGTCATTTGATATTTCCACATCTTAGTATTTAAAAAGGTTATCGCTTAATATGCATCAAATTTCAAATTCATGGTTGATTTTTTATGCTAAAAACAACATTAGCAACACTTTTGCAATTTTTTTATGTGTTTTTTTATAAAAAAAATCAACCCTGCAGTGAAGTGCAAACCAATAGGCTAGTTCCATAGTCAGATAAGATATTACTAGTCATTTGACTCATGCTTTACCGTAGGCTAGATATTTGTTTTAGCAAAAACAAAATGAATATGTAGGCTCTTTCGATGCCTTTTTTTATAGTAAATGCAAAAAAAAAACAATTCATAAGAAATTAAAAATAAAAATATTCAATTCAAAACAATAAAAAGAAGACCCAAGTTAACAAGAGTTAATCTGTCAAACCTGTTATTTAGGTCGTGCACCCCATTAGATTTAGCAATTTTTTATTTTCATGATTACTTTTTATTTAATTACACCTCAACCATATGCATGAAATATTTTTTTATATCAAACAACAATTTGAAAAAAAAAAGTAAAAATAGGGATTGTGTATGGAACTAAAATAAAAAAATAACCCTAATTTTTTAAAAAAATTAATTACAAAAAGACGGTTTGTTTCAAGTCAAATATAAAAACCTTTTGAAAAAACAATGAAATAATGTATTTTTTTATTTTAAAGGGTTAAAAATACATTAATTTTTATTAAAAAAAAACTAGACCCATAAAAAGTTTGGTTTACACTTGAGCCACATGAAAGAGACCTGAGCCATGAGCTAAGCTCTTTCTTTGCCAACAACAGAGGGAAGACGATTCCTTATCCACCCTTTTTTAAGATATTAAAGGGCAGACTTACCTTTTAATTTAGAAAAAAATAACTGTAGATGACTTGTCATCTGCTGGCCTAGTTTTTAGTGATAAAAAATCGTTAAAAATAGAGCCCTTTGTATTTTTTTTTTATTGATTTTGAGCCTATATGTTTACCAAAAACATTTAGAAAATACCCTATATATCTTAATAAACTCATCCATTGCCTTAAAACAAAACAAAAAAAACATACAAAAACTCGAAATCAACCCGAAATCAAAAAATTTTATGAGCTTAAATATATTTTTTAGGCAATTTAAAGATGAAAAAAAATATCTAAGTGAAACTTCTCTCACCGTATGGAACCTGTTGACACCAATATCCATCATTTTGGTGGTTAAAATCGGTGTCAATGATGATTTTCTCTCTCTACCACTGAAATCCAACAATTTTTTTTCTCTTCTTTAAACCAGGTACTAAAAAAACAAGGAAAATGAGGTTTTGGACTAAATTTGACCTTTTTTTTAATTTCAAAAATTAAAGGGATCCAATATTTATAATTTGAAAAGTATAAGGACTATAATGAATATTTTGCAAAAATTTTAAAAAAGCCATCCATTTCCTTTGTTTTTTTCACTTTAGCCCCCTTTCTTGTAATCTTAAAGAAAAAAAATGTAACGTGAAAGTTCATTGTGTAATGAGTCAGTAGTGTGAGGAATAGTATTTTCCTCACTCCTTTTAATATTTTGTAAATAATGTTGGATTGGATTTTTATCATGCATGTATGATTCCAAATCAAATCAAATTGGGAGTGGATATTAACAAAAACTAACTATAGAGGGGAAATCATTGTCCCTTTCCTAATAAAGTATTGTTAATTGGAAAATAATTTTTTTTAAAAAAAATAATTTAATATTTTTTTTTCAATTTCATATTTTAATATTGAATTTATTAGGGATTGAGCTTTACATTTTATTTTATCTTGCTTTCAATGAGGATATCTCAGTCATATGACCCAAGTCGCAAGGTAACTCGATTGACTCATGTTTTCTAAGTCTTTTTTTATAATTAATATTTTTTTCAATTTCATACTTTAACATTTCGGTTGATTGAGAATTAAACTTGATAATTTGTTTCATTATGTTTTCTATAGGGTTATCCCAGTCTCATGACCTAAGCTAAGGGTTCAGCGGGCTAACCCGAATTGACTCATGTCTTTTTTAATTAATTTTTTTTTAATTTCGTCCTACAACATTTGATTGATTGAGAATTAGGTTTCATAATTTGTTTTGATTTTCCTTCTAATGGGTTATCCAGGTTTAAAAGGTTAACCCGAGTTAACTCAAGTTTTTTTTAATTGTTTTTTTTTCAATTTCATTCTTTAACACTGGTTGATTAAGAATTAAACTTCAATATTTTTTTTATTAGCTTTCTATAAGGTTATCAAAGTCTCATGACCTCGGTCGCAACATTACAATCTGGGTTAACTCAGATCCATTCAATATATTTTGTCTCAATATTTGAAAAAAAAAATGTCGTCCTAAAATATTTTTAGTCAAACTATGTTTTTTTCTAGTTTTTCAAGTTGCATTTGAACTTTTCAAATCAATTACGTCATATTGGGTTAATCCCTACATAGTTTAATTTTTTTTCCTTCTTGAAAACATGTTACATGTATATTTTACTTAACGATTAAAAAAATATGATTCGATTCGTAGTATAGCGCAGATAAATAATCTAGTCTCTGCCTAATTTGCATTCAAGTTAATAAAAAAGAAACTACACGATTTGTATTGAACTTGCTATTTTTATTCTTAATTTTTTTTTTTTTAAATGTGTCTATGCTTGCTTGGCTTTGAATTTGGACTCTATTTATGATTTTCAAGTGCTTATTTAGGAATTGTAATATGTTATACTTTTGGTCCATGCGAGGAAAATTAATAATTTTTATCCTTTATTTTTTTTTAATTATGCACCATGTAATTATTAATTGATAATTTGTTTTCAAATGGGAATCCTTGATAATTGGACAAAATCCTCCATCTAACGAAGTTCGATCGGACCAAACATCATGACAAATGACAGCTACGGGTTCATAAAAAATCTGTATCCACTTGGATCATTGCCATCTCCATAGAGAGAGGCTTGCATATTGAGTTGCATCAATTTATTTTAATTAACTTCAAACAATTGAAGATGACAATTGGTGAGATTGTCGTGATTGATATCGTTATTTAATAAATTTGTTTTTTGTTTCCTTGTCAAAATTACAGAAACGAAAAGATTCTCTGTTTTGATAATGAAACAAACTTGCATGCCATTGAAGTGTCCAAAAACATATAATAAAAAAAATATATAAAAATCAAAGATCTAGAATTAAATTTTAAAAATTATTGTACAATGGACGTATTTTTTGACATTTTATGAGTAGCTCTAAGCATCTTGATCTTCTTTTTTGGATCATGCAAAAGATTTGGATAGTGATTTATTAACACTCCACGTGAAAATTTCATTACAATCAAATTAAGATCCTTGAAAGGGTAGAACAACACAAAAAACAAGAATAATACAAGGAAAATATCATAAAAACTCTTGGAAAAAATCAAATAAAATGGATAAATAAAAAATAAAAAATATCAAATCTAATAGAAATAATATTAGATTTGAGATTATTAATTGAAAGAAAATATTGAAAAAGAAGAAGATGATAACTACCACAGATGGTGCTCGCTAAGGACCATATATTTATAAAAGAAAAGGTCTTAACTAAAAACTTTGAGGGAAATTTCTCATTATAAATTTATTGATTATTTCTCTTAAATCAATAGAAAACTTATATCATGAGATTAATTTAAGGCGTATATTGCACATTTCTTGCGAAGATATAAAAGCTAAAAAAGGCATGAAAACGTTTTTAATATATATCCATTGTTTAACCTTA
>Ga0325404_1003212_pt1 | contig 17499 bp, 10 predicted proteins | sample PopdelMetagenome_18_FD_205664 | JGI IMG/M metagenome (GOLD analysis project Ga0325404, IMG submission 205664) | Populus deltoides microbial communities from Bellville, Georgia, United States - Xylem-Control-R1 | ecosystem: Host-associated > Plants > Phyllosphere > Stem > Wood/Secondary xylem... | reverse complement strand
TTAGATTGGTCTATATCTTCAATAGATCAAATCCTGAATCAGTTATTTGGTTTGTTCTAAACCTTACATCAATAATAAAAGGCTGTTTGGATGGATCACACCTTTTCAAAGTTTTGAATTTTTTTTTTAAGTTTAAAATTAATAATTTTTGGTATTTTTTATGTGATAATATAATAAATATATAAAAATATTATTTTAATATTTTTAAATAAAAATTAATTCCTACCCGGTGAAAATAGCCTTTTAAGAGACACCATTATCAAGTAATTAAGAAGTAATTTTTGTCTTGGAAAGGACAAGTGTCACCTTTAGCTTCCAACCAATGCATTAACAGGATGGCCACATAGATTTAGGGTTTGTGTTTGACCTCGTCCGAAGGAAAGCAGGCCGCACGACTTCGACCTGCAGACTCGGAGCTCAATAGTTAATGCTGCCCATTAAGACACAGCTAATCTTTCTCCATTATTACACACCTATTTTTCAAATATGCCCTGTTTTTTCTCAGCATTTCACATTTCTTCCCTCTTTGCTTGTTTTTTTCCCTCCAAATGCCCTTGTTATCTATTGGCCATTTTCACTCCTTATCACCCTCCAAGAGATTTCACAGACAAGAAATCAAGATCCCTTTTCTGGGGACTTGCTTTCACTTCTTTAGGTTTATGATTACTTCGATAATTGGATCTGTCGTGGAAAAGGGGATTTGCATTTATGTGTTCTTGTTTTGAAAAAAATTCTTAACTGAAAACTTAAGAATGCAATTCATCTATGGACTGGTAAATCTTTTTATAGTTTATTTTAGCTATGAACCATGAGACTCGGCAGCATAAACAGACATAAGAAAAAGCAAGCAAATTGGGGGCAATTAAAGAAGGAAACATGCACAGTGTGGCATAAAATAAATTGAATAGAAATGCAAGGATTCAGCATTGCTGAATCATTGCATTTCAAGTCGGCTTTTGTCAAAGAGTTGATCGGAGAGATTCGTAATTAGAAATCTGATTTAAATTAAGTTTTAAATTGAATTAAAAAAAATATTAACTTGATAAAACTTAATTAATCCGATAATAATTCAACAAAACTCGATCTAAACTAAACTTAATCAACATCAAAGATAAAAATAATTGACTCAGTAACCTACAAATTAATATAAGAATTCAATAACCTGTAATTTTTTTCCGATCAGATCTGACTTCTGAGAACTATATATGAAATTTGTGAGATAAAACAAGATAATTATGAAACTAACGCCACCAAAGTTAGTTTCTAGATACTAAAAATGGAATTCACAACCATTCTTCTAATTTTTTGGTATGCTATTTCTTTTAGGAGACAAATCCGGGAATCATAGAAACTTCATCTTCCTGAATCGTACCAAACAAAGAAAAAGAAAGGAAAAGAAAATCCCCTCCAAAAAGAAAGAAAGTAAAAGAAACAAAAGGCCAGCATTGGTTAACAGCTTCTCCTTTTGCTTTCCTCATCAAAATCTAAAACGACTCTTACATATTTCTTTCCTCAAAAACAAGAAACAGCCCATTTCAGAAAACCATCTTAGCAAAACAAGAAACAGAAAACACAACACAAACGATCTCAAGAAACAGAACAAAAAAACACAGCTTGTTGTCATTGTCTTTGTTTTGTTGGTTCCCTCCCAAGTCTCCCCTTTTTCCTTGGTCTGCTGCAAAAAATGCAGCTTTTGTTCTTGAAAACTAGCATGAAACAAAAACAATGACAGATGGGAGATGGGATAAGGGAGGAGAGAGAGGGAGGCCACAAAGGTTGAGTCTTTGTAGGTAGAAAGAGAGAAATGAGCAAAGAGAACATTGGCATTGTAAAGGCCTGGGAAGCAAAAGTTAGGAAATCACAAGCAACAAAGAAGAACAAAAACAACAGTGTCTTTCTCACCATGATGTCAGCAGCAGTAGCTCATGTTGATGATGACGATCCTCCTTGTAAAGAACCTGTAAACCATGCAGAAAAGATCCTTTCTAATGGTGATTTCTACACAGGCCAATGGCTTGACAACCTCCCTCATGGACATGGAAAATATCTCTGGACAGATGGTTGCATGTATCTCGGCGAATGGTATAAAGGTAAGACAATGGGAAAAGGCAAATTTAGTTGGCCTTCTGGTGCTACTTACGAGGGGGAATTCAAGGGGGGTTATATGGATGGTAGAGGGACCTATACAGGTTCTTCAGGTGATACTTTTAGAGGTTACTGGGTTATGAATTTGAAACATGGAAATGGTACACAGAGTTATGCTAACGGTGATTATTATGATGGTGATTGGAGAAGAGGGTCACAAGATGGACACGGAAGGTACCAGTGGAAGAGTTCGAATCATTATATTGGTCAATGGAAGAATGGCTTGATGAATGGCAGTGGAACTATGATTTGGAGCAATGGGAATAGGTATGATGGGTTTTGGCAAGATGGATTGCCCAGAGGAAATGGGAGTTTTAGATGGCCAGATGGAAGTTTTTATGTGGGGTTTTGGAGTAAGGATCCTAAAGAGCAAAATGGGACTTGTTATCCATCCGGGTCTGTGTCAGAGAATTTGGATTGGGATCCTCAAGAGTTGTTTTTGGATTTGAATGATTGCAAGATTGCTACTTGTGAAAAGATGTCAATTTTGCCATCACAGAAGATGTTGAGTTGGCCTGGGGTTCTTGATCAAGGGAATGCTAAGCCAGTGAAAAGGAATGGTAATGAAGGAAGGCTCAGGAGGATATCAGTGGATGGGAGGCTGAGTAACTACAGCGTGGCCTCATTGGATAGCTCTGATGTCTCTAGTGGTTGTGGTGATGTGGAATTGAGGGATGTCGAAGAAAGGTTTGGAAACCTTCAGGTTGAAGAATTGGATCCAAAAATATATAAATTGAGAACACAGCCTGTGAAGAAGCAAGGGGAAACAATATCAAAAGGGCATAAGAATTATGAACTAATGCTCAATCTGCAGTTGGGAATAAGGTATTTGGGATTTGGTAAATGCTTCTTTGTTTGCCCTGATCCTTCGTATTGCTCATGTCTATCAATCATTTGCCATCAACTATTTGGTAGGATGCTTATTCAAAGTCCAAATGTTTTCTTCTCTATATGCCAAAACCAATGCATTTCATCTGTTGGTAATAAATTCAATATCATTTCTTGCTTGGCATCTAGTTTAGTGTTTTACTAAATTTTTCCTCTGCAGTGTCCATAAATGCTCCTTTCCTACTCTATTCTGCCTCTCAGTTCATGTGTGATGGCAATTGTTATCTTTTACTTTTGGTTTTTAGATATGCTCCCAACTCCCAGTTGGTGGCGATCAGTGAATCATCCAATCGATCTCCTGATAAAGCATTTAGAATCTGTCATGCATGTGGTTGATTTCTGATATGACTATGATTGGGCAGACATTCCGTGGGACGGCCTGCTCCAGCTATATCTCTTGATCTGAAGTCTTCGGCGTTTGACCCCAAAGAAAAGGTATGGACTAAATTTCCACCAGAGGGATCCAAGCACACTCCACCTCACCAGTCTAGCGAGTTCAAATGGAAGGATTACTGTCCGGTAGTTTTCAGGTCAGAGCTTGAAACATGTTCTTTTTGCGCAAGGGCCGGGCCAGGCATCATTTAGCAGGAATTGTAATATGTCAATGAAACTAGTTCAATGCAAGGGATAATTAGACTGAAAATGGATTCGATTTGCTCCTGCATTCGTGTATTTTATGTTTGTGACAGACTCAATTAAAATAAAGAATATGCCGATAGTGCTTAGTGATTCATGCAGTGCATTCATCTGAGCCTAGCATGATCATATCTTAGCATCATCATTCTCTCTAACAGTTGATATGAATAAGGGCTGACAGTTCCCAATGATCCTACTTTCAGGACTCTCCGGAAATTGTTCAATGTGGATGCAGCTGATTACATGTTATCGATATGTGGGAACGATGCACTTAGGGAGCTCTCATCCCCAGGAAAGAGTGGAAGCTTTTTTTACTTGACAAATGATGATCGCTACATGATAAAGACAATAAAGAAGGCAGAAGTAAAAGTCAGTACCATCATTTTATCACTTTGTTTACTTTATTTGAATTTGAGATAAAATGCCATTTCCATTCTTAGATGATAGTTTACAATCTTTGCAACAGCTTTATGGCTGACAATGGTTTTGTCCTTCATGATTAAATAGTTCATCATAGTATCCATTTTGTCAGCAATTCCAGAATGAAATCTCTGTTTTCTAATCTGTTCTGCATAATTCCTTAACACAAGGATTCTAATGCATTGCCTTACCTGGATAATGCAATTACAGGTCCTCTTGAGGATGCTGCCAGCCTACTATAATCATGTGCGGGCATTCAAGAACACACTAGTAACCAAATTTTATGGTCTTCATTGTGTGAAACTAACAGGGCCAAATCAGAAGAAGGTAATGTGAAGGGCATAGAACTCCAATTTTGGATAGAAAGATTTATTCAACTCCTGAACCTTGATGGAAATTAATCTTCATGTGGAGCAGGTTCGATTTGTCATTATGGGGAATCTGTTTTGTTCTGAGTTTTCTATTCATCGGCGCTTTGACTTGAAAGGTTCTTCCCATGGCCGCATAACTTCTAAACCTGAGTCAGAAATTGATCCAACAACCACCCTCAAGGACCTTGATCTCAATTACATATTTCGGTTGCAGAAATCTTGGTTCCAAGAGTTTTGCAGGTGAAAATGATGCCTCATTTCTTAGTTCTGCATTCCATTTTTCTTCTATTATTTTATCCTTTCCATTTTGAATGCAGGAAAGTATGGGAAAACCCTACGTCCCTGCTATAACAATAGGGGCCGTACCTGCATTTCAACTGCTAAATTTAAATTCAGTTCTGGCTCCGATGTTTTTCCAGAAAATATCTTCAAAATCTTTCATTCAAGTGGGAAATATAGAATTATCACCTATAGTGCTTCTCTATCAAATCTCATATTAAACAAGTACTCCCCATTACTGGTAGTATCTAGAAATGATTTAGGTTAGAAGTTGAGTTAATTCATAGCTCTCTATTCAACTTTTGTGACTTGCTATCACAACCATACCTGCATATTGAATGCATTTTTATCAACTTGAAAGATAAATGCTGGTGTTTTTCAAAAGTATTGTTTGCATGTAGCTTTTTTTATTCTGTTTATATCAGTATCCTGAAGTGTCCCTTCATGCAGGCAAGTGGACAGAGATTGTGACTTCCTTGAACAGGAGAGAATAATGGATTACAGTCTTTTGGTTGGTCTTCACTTTCAAGAAGCTTCATGCAGGGAAGCCCTCACACCTTCTCGTACATCTGGAGTCCGGACCCCCCCTGGAATTCGCACTCCTACTGGAGTTCGGACTCCCACCGGACTTCACACTCCTACAGGTTATTTCTCGTCACATTTAAATTTACTGCTATTTCTAGTTTCATAATAAATATTTGCCTAATGAAAGAAACTGTCTCTTCTCTGTATCTTTAGGAATTGGAGATGAAAGTGAATCAGGAGCTCCACGCCTTTCAAGAGTGGATTTAGATAAGCTTTTCATGGATCCCTCTTGGTAAATTACTGGCTTCTCAGGATGTTGGATTAAGTGGGATTCAATTTCTCGGCTCTTGTTGCAATCTTGAATCCAAACACCACAACATTTCTTTTTCTCATTCATTTTTAATGTTTTGTGCAGGCGGGCTTCCATTAAGTTAGGTATAAACATGCCAGCAAGGGTTGAAAAGACCAGAAAAAGAGACTTTGAAGCTCAGCTGGTTGGAGAACCAACCGGGGTGTTGCATGAAGTCGTCCTATTTTTTGGTATCATAGACATACTACAAGACTATGATATTAGCAAAAAGCTCGAGCACGCATACAAGTCTATGCAGTATGACCCAACTTCAATCTCTGCAGTTGATCCAAAGCAATACTCAAAACGGTTCCGGGATTTCATCTTCAGAGTATTTGCAGAAGACACTTGAAGGGTACAGATTGATTAGGATCTTCTTATAGCAAACCGTGGCCATGCATGTGCATACACATTCTTTGCTAGAGATGGGAGCACTTAAATGTTGGTTAAAGGTTACTGTTCTCACCTTCTACTTGGCCACTGGGAACGATTTGTCGCAGCCAGGAATCGACGTTTACAATCTGCATTGCATTTCACCCCTCACCATCATATCTGCTAATTTAGTTACATATGATATATCCTAGGAAAGGTATATATACCAGTGCTATTCGAGTTTCTTTCAAGTGTAAATGAGTTAACCAGGTGAAGTATGTATCTACATTGAACTTGATTCTTTTTGTACCCATTTTTTCCCTGGAATGCGAGTGAATATGTACAGAAGGAAAGTGAAATGGAACTAACTTTAGGGTCTTCAATCTTTCAACGAAATTCTCTGTTAATGTAGATGGACCATCATCCAATTTTTCTTTCTATCATCACAGATTTAATTGATCAGTGCTTGATTCCCACCTTTTTCAAGAGCCAACAATTTATTTCCTGGAAACACTGCTTGATGCCAGAACGTTTTGAAGAAGAAACTGGGAAATTGAATTATTCAATAATGTTCCCTGAAAACACTGTTAACAGAACGAATGAAGAAATGAAACTGTAGGGAGTGTCAAGGCAGTTTGGGTTGCCAAGATCAGAGCATGTAGGGTGTAAATGCGCTGCTTCAAAGGACTGGCATAAGACTTCATAGTAGTCATTGGTTCAATCTAACTGAAATTCGCCATGCAATCTGTCCACACGTTCCCTTACATTTTCATACCCAAATTAAGCTCAAAAGATGGTGTCCGAGGATTTTTTTTAATTTTCCCAGTTAATTTTGGATTTCTTCTCTAGTTAGGTTTCAGAATCTTAATTTAATTCAGTTTTAATTAGCTAACTTGTGTTCAACACTTCAAATAGTTTTATAGCTTATAATTAGAAAATACAAATTATCAAAATATTTGAAATTTATTCAGAACTTTTCAAATAGAGTTTTTTCTACCATTGAAGGATTATAATTTTAAAGCTTAAGAAGCTCTGAATTTTAATCTTTCTTCATCAACAAGGCTAACTATCCATCTCCAGTTGCTACCAAGTTAACTAAAGACACCGGAGTTTACCTTGGCAGCAAAGGGCTGCATGGAAACACATCATGTCCGTGAATGTGGAGTTGGACCGCACTTCAAAAGAAAGGTTAATGTTCTGAGGAGACAACCTAATCAAGGATCATGAGCGTGCAAGGTGATGTGTCAACACATCTTGACCAATTCTAAGATCCTGTTGGCTCAGACATGGCATGTCAAAGTAGTTCGGCCGTCTAGCCAGAAAGGAGACATTTACAGAATGCTCCATGTAGGATGCCTACTACAACCAAATTGGTCATTGACTCATTGCAATCTCTTTATGACGTGGGATGTTTATTGAAAATTCAATCCTAAGAAAAAGTTTGAAAGAGTTAAACTTGCTTTCTGATAAAGGGATCAGGCTCAAAATAAACTTAGAATATGTTTTTTATAATTTATTTTTTTATTTTCCTAGTTATTTTGAAGTTTCCTTTTTAATTAGATTTCAGAATTTTATTTGGCTTAAGTTTTATTAACTATGTCGGTTTTAACTCCTGTTCAAACGATTTTATATATTATTTCTCGATAGAGTTAAGTTTAAGAATATTGAAAATCTAACAGAAGATCATAAAAATGAGAAAGAAACTGCCTGTCACCCAGCACAACAGGGAACAGTAGCTTAAGTCTCACTTTTCCTTTTCAGTTCAGTTTTTTATCTTGCTTTAGCAGCCTCCCTTGGCAATATCTTTGAGTGAAGCCAAGGTCGGTTTGTGAACAATATCTTGAATTGATTGAATAACCCCTCGATTGCTCAGTCTTTTACAATTTGTAGTTCTAGGGTGATAGAAAAGCAGAATTTCAGCAGGCAGCAGGAGCACATTCCCATTTCCAAAGAGATTCCCCACATTAGTATGAAACAAATTACATTAACTACGATGTCGATGGCATGAATTTTGGTCCAAGATTCCATAGCAGCATAATCTTTCCTTCTTAGAAATACAGTTTCTGACAGATGTTCTATCCCCATATGATCAGTTAGTCAATAGATTATATAAAATAACACCATTCTTCACACATCAGAGACACATGCAAAGGAAAAAACAAAGGCAAAACCAGAAGAAAAGGAAACGGATGCCCTGATAAGAAGGTAAAAGACTTTGACGCGAGAGCTAGAACTGCAGTAGCTTTCATATAATTAGTTATTTCTAATAGTTTATTTAGATAATATTTATGGCGATGATTTGGACGGCTAAGACTTAATTGTTTTTAATGAAAACATTTATTTTACTTAAGAGTTTTGTTTCAGTTATCTATTTCAAAAGAAGGCACTTGAGATTAATTGAAATTTGCGATCCTAATTGCTATCAAGCTTACAAAGACATCAGGTTTCTCCTGGCAACACAGAGCTCGACGGCATGTAGACTACATAGTTGGCCCACCAACATCAGTTTGTGGTGTTCAGTCCGACGGATTTCCAACAATGGACTTTTGGGGACTTGGGGATGCAACCTAATTAAGGGCTCATAGACTTTAAGGTTCTATATCTACAAAACTTGACCAATTCTAAGGTCCTATTTTTCAGACATGGCATGTCAAAGAAGTTCTGATGTCTGGCAAGAAAGGAGGCATGCCCCATATAAGATCCCTGCCGAATTGGACTAAATCTGAGGATGTTCCCGACCTTGACCGATGCTATAGAAAATATAACCTATAGAATGCCCTGAAAAAACTTAACGGTCGGATCAAAATTTATTTTTGTTTTCGGACTTCTTCTTAGACTTAAATCACATCACAAGCACCCCGAGTCATATCCCTGTTTTCAAAGACATTTATCACTTTGCAACAAGGCTTCTCAAGAAGTTCAACTTTGATTAGCATCACATGAATTTGGTCCAAGATTCCACAACACCAATCTTTCATTAACTATATCTCCATAGAATGAAGGCATCTATAGCAGCAACAAATAGAGGCTCTAAATGCCTCCAGTGTTCTCCAGTTGATGGTCATGACCATCATTATCAGGAGGAGGCAATGAAAATGATCCAATTTGCTGGGTTTCAAAATTGAAAATACAGGTTGGATTTCCAAGATCACTCCTCACAAGCCAGTGTAGCGATTCATTGACAAATGCTGCATCATATCTATTAGGCCAATGCATCTCGAAAAATTCCCTAACAGCCTCAACACTTCTCCAAGTACCCGTGCCAATTGCCTATAATTTTGTGCATTCCTAGTTTTATATGTAATCTTTCACCTGCTAGGAAAAACTACCAAAGATTTAAATTGCGTTGTGCTCTTCTCCCCTGGCTTTTGTGCATTTCGAGACCTCAAAACAAGGAAGTGATTGGCCTGAGTAAGCTGCAAGATGGAATCTATCAATGAGCTTTCGAAAACTCTGTGGTAGCTTCTTCAACAAGAAGTAGCTCATGAGTAAATCTTTGGCACATCCACCTAGGGCACACACCACTTGCTCGATTGAAACAAATTTCTATTTTAGATTCTTGAACGACCTCTAATTTCTTCAAGAAGTAGCTTCTTCTACAAGAATGAATCCTTCATTGTGACGTACGAACATTTATGCACCCACTCAAGGGAGAGTATTGGGCAAGCCCTAACCGAACCCGCCAAGGTGGCTTCAGGTTTGAGCCCACCCCTTCAATTGATGGCCTCAGGCAGAGCCTAGGTGGCTTCGGTTTTTGACCCATCACAAATAAGCACCGTTTTGCAGATTAAAGCTTCTCTAACACTATCTATTGCAAGTACAAATAACCATCTCCCTCTAACCATTTCATGTTCTTGTACGTTCCGTTAAGAGCTGATTTGTACAAATTGTATTCGAGGTTGGTGTTTGTTTCTATATACACTTGTACTGAGATTCTGAAGTTTCATACAAGATAGAATCAATGCATTTCCAGCTAGTTTAGCTAGCAAAGTTAGTCTCTAGCCTCTTGGAGCTCGTAGCACGTTTCCATTTGCTTACTGTATCAAGCGGACCTGTTTGCTAAGGATATGGCTGAGTGTTCTTGTTTTTGAGCCTGCTTCCATGTTAGCGGTGCAACAGCGTGAAAAGTCAGAATTTATCTCTAGCTTCATATTTCAGGTTCAACAAAAAAGCCCAAATCATCATATCAATTCTAGTTAGTCTTTTTAACAAAATGAAAATTTTACTTTTTTTAAATCCCTTCACCGAGATAACTGGATTTTTCCTGAGCCGATGTATTTTCCAGTTAAATTAAAACTCAAACCAATTTAGATTTTGTTTTGGATAGCTGGTTTTTCAAGTTAATTTGTGTTGAAAAGCACAAGTACATTTTCCATAATGACACAAGCACTCTCTTTTTAGTACATTGTGCTCAGAGACAGAGGCGGAAGCAGGGGCCCGGGCCCCCCTGCGATACATTTTTTTTTTCTTTATTGGGTAATTAAATAATGAGAAAGATATTCTTTATTTTAAAGAGGTGAGCCTCTTAAATTAAATGAAATTTTATTTTTAATTTTTTTTGAATTTACTCTTGACGTATAAGAAAAAAAAAATATAAAAACATTACTTTATGATTAGTAATTTATTCTAATATAAATCATGTCACTGATTAAAAATATAAATAAAAACATAAATTATGAGAAAAATTTTTTTATAAAAAAATTAAAGTAGAGCTACTAATTAATTTATCTTTCATCAAACAAAACAAGATAATTTAAATTTAAAATATTTTTTTGTTTTATTTTGAGATATTTGTTAATAATTTGATAAGGTTTTTTTATATAATTCTATCATTTTTGCTCCTTTTTTTTTCTCAGATCTGCTAGTTCTATCAAATTTTTTTTTGAATTCTTGTTATAGTGATTTTTTTTTCTAATTAATTAGATATATTTTATTGGTTTATTTTGATTATACTTGGATCTTTTTTATATTTTGTTTTTAGAGAGCACCAAAATTATCAATTTTTTCTTATGATATATATTTTGATTTTAGATTGAATCATGAACAAAATAAAAAAAAATTAATTTTTTTTTTGAAAAAAAATATATTGATAACTCACAATTTGCTGAACGAACTTTTTCAGCAATGAAAATTGCTAAAACAAGACTTCTTAATTGGATGAAGGATGATTTTCTTTCAAATTATTTGATTGTTTATATAGAAGAAAAAAAATTACTAAAAAATTCATAATTGATATGATAATCGATGATTTTTATTCTATAAAAAAACAAGAAGTATAATTAAACTAAATATGTAAGAATTATTTTTTATTATTTTTTATTTTATTTCAAAATTTATCAAACATAAATATTTCGAGTTAGCTATTATTTCTTATATATTTTATAAGCATTTATAAATTTATAGATATAAAATCCAACAACATTAAAATTATGAATATATTATAAAAATAAAATTAACTTCATTGCTTTGATATTACTCCGAACCTTTTATTTTATTCAAAAGTCATTATATTTTTGTAATAAATTATTTGAATAAAACTAAACTAAATATATAAATTTTGTTTTACAAATCGTGTATACTAAATTAAAACAAATATTATATCTTATTATATTAATTTTAATCCCCTAATAAATAATCATGGCTCCACCCTGCTCAAAGAATCTACTTTTCCCCTGTTTTACCAGTTTTCTTTCATTAAAATGAGCTTTTAGAAGTTAGAACAGTGTTCTTCCAAGAATTTTTTTTCTGGCCACCATTAAAGAAAGGGACAATTCAAACTGAACAAGGCATTAAGAACACAGCCAAAGGAGTTTGCAAAACTAGGAGAACTAAGAAATTCCTATACAGTAGAGAAAAGGTGGGGTTCACGCCTTCTGCATTTAAGCCAAAACCTGCAAGGCTGGATCTCATCCATTACCTGGTGAATTAGAGAAAAAACTGGTTAGCATGAATAGGCAGTGAAAAAGAAATGATTCTGCATTCTGCAGAAAAGGGATAGCATAAACACTCAACAGAAAGAATTAAAATCACATGATCATCGTTTCCTATTGAATAAATTATCAAGAACTCATTCCCTTAGCATTTTAAGTTCAAGTTCACCCTGTTTGAGGCCACTTCTTTCAGGAAATCATAACCAGGCATCCATTCTCTCAAACCTCAACGTTCATAATCACTTTTCCATTAGCAAAAATGAGAGTGAGACCAGATTTTAAATTTTTCTTTAAATTGCATGTTCATTTCATAATTAACATAATGTGGAAAAGCCATAGAAAATATTCGTGAGCGAGAATCGCTCTTCGAAATATGTCAGATGCAAGGACTAAATGGATGAGAATTCTGACAGCTGCATGAACCAGACCACGTTTTACTTGTATAGTGACAAACACAAGAAGCAGAGCAAAACACACTTCAACTCCCTCACTTAGAAAAAACATAAGCTTATGAACTAAATGAAAGAGTCAGATGAGCATGTTGAGGAAAAAGTATAAGAACATGGAGATGGATGGAACAGGAAAAAAAAATACAAAGTAGGCCACAAGTTGTTATCACAAAAGCTCTAATAAACCTTCCTTTCCAGTTTAAAGTTAAAGAAAAGACATCATGGATGGAATGCTTGTGTTATTTTCATAGAAGAGACAGGTGAAACATTAAAGCAGAGAGGGAGTAATTCGCATGCCATGCCTTTTCCTTTTAACCCGAGATGATAATGACATTGCAACAATTACCTTTGCTTGGTTATGAAGCATGGATCATGAGAAAGAAAACAATAAGTTTAAATTCTTTGAAGTTAGTTGGTTTTGTAGTACCAAGTACATGATAAACATTATTGAGATTCTTCTTTCTTCAGCAAGTTCCGACGGAAAATTTAAGCATAATGTGAAGTCTCATTGATGCAGAGCTTTAAAAAAAAATGAATATTTTTCTTGGTTGTTTTTGTTTTTTCTATAATATCTTAATTCGATAATTATTTATTTGGATTTTTTATATTTTTTAAGGATTCAAGTTTAGTCATGGTACTTAGTATAAATAGAGTTGTATAGTTTATTTATTTTTCGGAGAAATTCTGTACTTTGAAAAAAAATTAATAAAGAGACTGTTATCTTTCTCTCCTATTGGAGATTATCTACCACGTTTAGGGAACCTCTTCTTGGTTTTCTGTTCAATCCTAATTAATCTAGGTTTTTCAGCTGCGTTGATTAGCACATAAGATGGAACAAACTAGTGTGAAAGAGTAAATTTTCAATAATGCAAGAATGCCATGAAAATTAAGCTTTCACACAGCAATAGCAAGCACGGATATCACACCCGGGCTAGCCATCTGGGCCAGCCCAGCGGGCTGACCAGGACCTGGACAACCCGGGACCTTGGCCGGGTCTGAAGAGCCAAAAACAATTACCACTGAAGATAAAAGATCCAAAAAAACATAGGCCTTGTTTTGTCTCGCGCACAAGAGACCAATTAAAGGTATTCCTCTTGCTCAACCCTTTCCTTATTAGTTACTAATCCATATTAAATTTATATCAAAATTCACTATATAAACTTTTTTTTTTTTTTGGATTCGAGGAAACCCCACTCCCCGGAAAGCGCACTTTGTGGGCTCAGGTGAGCGAGTAAAACCCCGGCTGTCCCAGGCTCTTACAAGAGGTGCACACCCTGACTCGAACTCGAGACCTGCTGTGCAGATCTCAAGCCCTTTGCCATCACGCTACGCCCATTGGGGACACTATATAAACACTATATATATATACTAGAAAAAGGTTTAATTTTTTAAATTTAGAATTGAAAGCCTATTAGTAAATATATTTTATGTTTACAAGAAAAAAATTGTGATTTTTCAGTGATAAGAAAACTTTTTGATTTAAATATTTTAATTTAAAAAGAAAAAATAATACATTTCCGATGTGGAATAAAAAAATTTGTAACAATCTTTTAACTTTATTATTTATAACATATATATTCTACATAAAATAAAATGTTTTTTAACTTTTTTTTGTGAGATATCTTTCTGGCCAGGTCTAATAACTATAATTAGAGTGGAGAACATGAGTGACAGAGAGAGAAGCTTGTGCAACTACGTGGAATCACAAAATGTCATGATCAGATTTCTCACAGTTTCTTGAATTCTACTGTTCTGATCACTGATTGTGCTTGCGGTTCTTATCAAAAAATCACAATTTGAATTTAATCCTCAATCAAACATTAATCCTTTGAAAAAACTGGAGTTATTAAGTGGTGCGATTTGTACCTTCAAGCAATCTGTGGTTGCCAGAGGCTGCGTAAGCATCCGGTGGATCAACGATTGGCGAGGAGGAGTCCCTATTTCTTTCACTGGAATGCATTTTTGAAATACATGGAAACAGGTTTTTCTCATCCATCCCTTGATCATAAAGAAAGCCCTTGAAAACATGACCGCTTATATTCACCTTAGCTTCATAGGCAACCTCAGCTTCATCACTGTTAATGGCTGACACTCTAACGCACCTGAAAACTGCTGGGGCGTGAACTTGAACTGGTAAGGACTGTTTGAAGCTTGCATCTATAATTCGACAAAAATAGGCAAACGACTTAGTGCCTCACATCTACTCCTCATAACATTGACTCAAACAAATAACAATAAACAGAAGGAATTAAGCTTCAAATTCTACTGTTCTGTTCACAAAACAGGTCAATTTCATTACTAATACAACTTATTTAGCTGCAAGATAATAACTTTATCATCCTACAATCAAACGAATAAATTAAATGACGAGCAGATAAAGAGATACTTAACCTTTGGAAAGCAGGATTCAAGAACTGAAGTCCTAATGGTCGCTAAAATTCACAAATCAGAGAACAAATATATCAAAAAGAGAGAGGGAGAGGGGAAAACATAGGTGCTCACCCTGGAAACTAGAGCCAGTATCCAAAACAAAAGAAGCAGCAGCATTGTTATTAGAAGTACTAAAACTATTGGATGTAGCAGGCACATTTTCTCTTGGTCTTTTACCACCAATACAGCCACCACCAGAAGAAGAAGCAGAGGAGCCGCCGCCGCCGCCGCTACTATAACCAAGCCTCTCGCGCCTCCTCGCAGCAGGCACCCATGTGCTCTTCAGGTGAGTGGTACACTCATACCCTCTACTCTTGCAACAAGTCCTGCACCTCCTGTACTGACACTCTTTCTTTGCCCTGTTTCCACAGTCCCTACATGCTCTTGCAGGACCAATATTTATTGCAGTATCACAATCCTGAAGAGCATTTAAAGTTCCCCTTTCAAGGAAACTTGATTCTTGCGGGTATTTCTTTAGAGTGTTCCAAGACTCTTGATTGTCTGCAATGCCATATTGATCATTGGTATTGGTTATTTGGTGAGTAGAGGGAACATGTGGTGGCTGCTGGTGGTGACAAGAAGATGGTGGTGGAGCTATAAAGAGAATATTGTGAAGGCCTAGCATGTTTGGATGGTCAGGTGGGAAGGTGGTGGTGGTGGTGGTGGCGGCGGCTCCATGTGGTGGCGGCGGCGGCCATGTTTTGGTGGTGGTGAGGGTATTAGGAGTTGAATTGGCCACAGTTGATGGTTTGTATCAAGAACGCAAGTGAAAGATCGTATATAGTATAAAGAAAAGACTTACAGTGGCCCTGGAGTGAGTGGTCTGAGCTAGCTAGCTAGCTAGCTAGCTAGGCCTCTAGCTAACGTTGATATGGTGATAACATGAAGATAAATTATTGCAACTCAGAGTGAGAGAGAGAGAGCAATTTGTTGCAGAGTTGCTTTTACTACCCGTAGTCAGCCACTGTGTACTGAAATTCTTCTATTTCCAACTGTAAATAACTTTTTTTAGCAAGGAATCATTGCCCTGTAACCAAAGTTATTTGATCCAACAGTACAATCCCTGTCGCGGGTTCGGAAATTTTGACAGTGAGTTCAAAATGATGTTTATTTGAAAATTAATTTTTTTCACTAGGTCACTTTAATTTAACTGAACCGATATAAACATTAGTTTTTTTATTAAAAAAAAAACTTAACCTACACTAGTAAAATCAGGTTTAGTAACTATGGATATGTTTCAGAGGAAAAATGAAATGAAGATGCCGAAGTCTCATTTGGTGTTTTTAGGATTGTGATAGCACTGGTGATTTAAAATGTTTTTTATTTAAAAATATATTAAAATAAAAATTTTATTTTTAAAAAATTTTATTTGATATCAGCACATCCAAACGATATGAAAACATACAAAACTTTCATTTTAAGCAAAATATAATTATTAAAATTTGAGGAAACACGGTTTACATCACGTTTCCAAACACACCCTTACATCAGTGAGCATCATATAAATTATTTTCTTTTCAAGTATTAGTTTTTAATATGGGCCATTGCGGGTGTTTTGCTGTAGATCGGGTTAATTTCTTTATAGTGTAAAAAACGATGCGAAAGTGTTGTTATTGTATTTTAAAAAACAAAAAAAATCAACAACTCAAGAAAATTAAAAAAAATAATGATTATCAAACCTCGTGAATCAAACTGCAGAATGATGAAATCAGGGAAAAATTGATGAAAAAAATGTATTAAAAAACAAAACATTAGCAAAACCAAGTGAGATTGTCAAAACTCGCGAATAATGTCAAGTGGTCATCATAATCCAATAGAAGGAAACATATAAAAAAACAAAGTTTAATTTTCAAAATAATTGAATTTTGAAGGATAGGATAAAAAAATTTTAAAAATTAACTTTTAAAAAAACTTGGGTCGCCCAAAAAAAATCTCTTACATGGATCATGAGATATGAATAACTTAATTAAAAAGAAAATTGAAAAAAATTAACGAAGTTTATTTTTTACAACAAACAACTTCAAATGATATAACTGCGAAAGAAATTAATACTTGTTTTAACTTTTCAAACTCATATCTTTAGATAGTGACTAAACTGGAAGTACCATATCTAGAAGACAACTATTTATAAACTTGGCTTGACTCGTGTCCAGGTGACCATTAGCTTAGATCAACCAAAGTTTCAAAAGAAATCGGGGGAGAATTGATCTAATGTAATACAGTAAAAAACCTAAGTTGATAAATGTTTCGGTTAACTCAGGGAAAATCCAAATGAAACTCGTTTGCTATTTACCTATTTTATTTTTGAAAAATTATATACTTTTGATTTTTTTTATAAAACAAAATGGATTGGTTGACTCTTGTTAACTCGAGCTAACCCACTTGACCTATAACCCCATAATTGTCCCATATTGACTATTGGGAGTGCCTGGAAACAATAGGAAAAACTAAAGAGACCAAATTATAGTAAATGAAATGTTGGATGATAAGATAAAGAAAAATCAAAGGATAAAAAATAACATATAAGAGAATAAGAATCTCATTTGAAAAGAAAAATCAAATGATAAACTAAAAACTTGAATTGAATGACAGAATTAGAAAAAAAAATCAAATTAACAAATGAATTGAAAATAAAAAAATAAAAATCAAGAGAATAAGAACCAAATTTTTTAAAAATAAAAAATCAAGATCATGGATTTAATGAT
>Ga0325404_1003208_pt1 | contig 17509 bp, 10 predicted proteins | sample PopdelMetagenome_18_FD_205664 | JGI IMG/M metagenome (GOLD analysis project Ga0325404, IMG submission 205664) | Populus deltoides microbial communities from Bellville, Georgia, United States - Xylem-Control-R1 | ecosystem: Host-associated > Plants > Phyllosphere > Stem > Wood/Secondary xylem... | reverse complement strand
TTCTTCTTCTTCTTCTTCTTCATCGCCATCTTCTTGACTGTTTTGTGGGGTTGAAAAAGAAGACTGGCATCTTGTTATAATAACATCAGTGGGCGGTCGAGAAATTGGGGTTGAATTAGACAAGATCGGATAGTGAGAAGAAGCAACTAGTGTGCGAATTGGGAGGAGGGGGTTGCCATTGTTGATAACCGAGAAAGGAATATTATTGTAATTATTATTGATGATTACATTCTGACATTTTGGTGGAGTGGATAAGGATGGCATTAAGGAGAGCCTCATTGGTTTACCTTTCTTCTTCTTCGTCTTGTTTTTATCAGAAGAAGAAGAAGAAGGCGGGGCAACAAGGAAGGGAGGATTGGATTTTCAGGGACGGCGGGAAAAGGGAACCGTGGATTCTGTCTGGATAAGGGATTGATTACTTTAACGCCTTCTGAACACAATTTTTTTTTTTTTGGGGGGGGGGGGGGTGAAGCGTCAAGATTATTTTCTTTTCAACTTTTTATCCCTCTTACTTTCTTGATATTTCACTGGCTGTGTCAACTATCAATTGCCATTAGAAAAACCAGCACACTATTTCTTCCAACTGGTGGATAAATATCAGAGAGGTATCTTAATTACAAACTTCTTGGAGAAAGAAAACAAAAATGAATGATGACGATTTTTTTCAGAGTAGATCAATTATCTATGCGTGCATTTTCCTAAACTGAAATAGGCAGGCATGTGGTTATTGTGTGAAGCTCCTGGCAAGTTAGGGGTAAGATTTTTGTCAAGTAACGCTGGCAAAATCTCAGGAAGCTAGTAGGAAAGAGCTCGATCAACCATTAACAAGTAATTCTAATGTGCACGGATTTGGTCGAGGAGACGTAGAAATAGTACTTGAAGATCCATTACGTGTCCAAGACCTTTTGTTCTTCATGGCATCTGTTAAACTGATGTGCCTTCCGACGAGGAGGAATGAAAATGAAACAACTCAACATGTTCAAAAGGGATCATTACCATATGTAGTGTAGAATTCCCTCAAACAAGGCACTATCATCATACAATGGATATAAACCCTGTGCACTCACATGCAGTTAATCGGTGCATAACATTCTCACAGTAAGCATAGAGCTGTATCAACATCATTTCCAAGCATTACAGCAGCAGCAGAAACAAAGCCTTATCCCAAACTAGTCGGGTTTGGCCATACGGATCCTTTTCCAAGTATTCATTAAAAGAGAAAAGGAAAGAAAAAACTAGTTTAGAGCACAAGTACTGCATTCAGATTTATTTGCATCAACATGATGCCACACACGTGTAATTCTTAAGATATAGTTCATTCTCATCTCTTTCCACACACAAATCTATGAATGGAAGCCCGTGAACACAAGGCACAAAGTGACCTGGTAAACAGTTAACCTGAAGGCGATGGATTTGGTGATTGTGGATTCAGTTTGCCAATGTCTTCCTTAGGACTGATGAAAATCCTTCGGACTGTCAATTGGAATTCCCTGCATTTTAAATAGCAGTAATACCAAATTAATTCACAGCTAACCATTACAAATTCAACAAAAAGCAATGCAAATGAAATGCTAGTTCATTTCTTCTTGTTGTTCTTCTTTTTTCTTTTTCTTTTTTTTTTTTTTTGGAAGACTACACAAGCTGTTTAGAGCATTTGATACTTACTGCCACGGGCAATCTTTGATCTGCATCATGTCCCCTTCATTGTCGGAGTACACTACATACCACCCACTGGTCTCATCAATCAAACTTCCTTGGAAATCAAACATCAGGTCAAGCTCACAAATGAGTTCATTGTACCCATCGAATTGTGTGAGATCAACAGATCTTCCAGGCACAGTTCCATATTTAAGCACCTAAAAGAGAGACTACTATCTCAAATTTTAAATAAGAAAACAATCATCGGGGCACATATAGAGTGTGCCAAAGCAATTTCAAGAAAGGATGATGTAAAGGCGACTTGATAGGCCTTCCCCTACAAAAAAAATGTTTTGCTAGCAGATGCTTTAATATGTGAAGCTCCTCTAAAAGTGCAACTTAAAAGTCTACTTCCTAAAACACACAAAAAAATTAAAAAACAAACAACAGTTTACCTTTGTGCAACTCCGAATAGCAGCAGAGCAACAGTTCTTGCATTGTTTTTCTGAATTAACACCTGATGTACTCTTTGTTGGCTCTGAAACACTTGACCGAGATGTTACAGGAACATAATTGTGACTTTCATTCACAACAGAAGTGGCAACTTGTGATGAAGGGAGCTCCGGTGAATTACTTAATAAATTGACACCAAAAAGCATATACCTGTGCGGTGCAGCAAGTGGAACTTCATTTGCATGCTTCAGTTCAGAACCTCTCCATTTCTGAGACCCAGAATTGTGAGATACATTTGGAACTGACAAGCTTCTGCTTCCAACAGCATTATCATGGACTCCATAAGAGTTAAATGTGGTGTGCCGGCTATTAGGAATACCCAACCTTGCTATGTTTCCACCAGGAAATGATACTGTATTGCTGGGACACGGATAAATTGGGCCACGCATCCAAAATTGCAATTGATTGTCTCGTCCAATTGGTGAGCGGTTCCAATCAGGATTTGGAGGAGAAGTCAAATGTGGTACTGGAGGCGGTTTAAAGGCACCGAATTGATTAGCACTTGCGTCCCTATCTTCTTGACCTTGCAAGACCTCCAAGAGGCTTTCATTTGCATGCTCATCTGAACCATGCAATAATCCTGATAGTAAAAAGAAATTTTGATCAGTCAGAGCATAAAATGAAGCAAATGCAAAATTTACTTCTAATTTTCTAAATTTAGGAGTAGTCATGAAGAGTTAAAGAAAGTAGAAAATTCCAAGGATAAATAAATACTGACCTTCCTCGACTGAGAAAAGAAACCTGGGAAGTGATTTGTCTGCTATGTATTCCATCTTATGTAGGTGTAAAAGAGAAGCATGCTTCTTTCTTATAGGTTCTATGGGCTCGATGTTCCAGTGAGAGACGCGTTCTTGATGCACGAATGGCTCTGAAGCAGCATCCCATTTTACCTGTAAGGGTTCGATGTTATTAAAATAGTATAACAAATGGAATCCATTCAAGAGGCTAAAAGGAGGGTTTAAATCATAGAAAAAAGCTTGTACCTTGAGAATTCTCCATTCTGAGTTGGGCCACCGAATGTGATCGACATCTTCAGTACCAACAACAGTGCCCTCAAATCTTTCAATCCTAAATGTACAGTGACTGCATGTGGTTAACAGATGATAAAGGGAAGAACGTGGCTATATTATATGCCATAACTGTGTATTATTGTCATTTATTTGGTGTTATAGCATGTTAAACCACAGCAATAGTGGAAAGTTAAGCTGTTCTTCCAAATAGTGACCACAGATTACAGACATAAATGCCTTCAACAGTTGGCTAACACAGGAATTCAAAATTTTTCAAATGTGTTAAGAGTGTAATATGTTCCAAAGGTTTGGCACCTCTGTTCTGCGCATTCTTCTCCTTCAAACAGCATTCTGAATCTTGTCCCAGCAGAGTAATCAATTTCAGCTGACTTCATGTATTGATCATATGGAATGATAAATTCAGCAGGACTTGTCCTGAAAAAGGCATAAAAAGTTCCTTGCTCAAAACTTGAAAACATAGAGAGCCCATTACAATTGCTAGAGTCAATGACCTTTTTCCAAAGAACTTCAGAAGTCACCACATGACTATTACTCACCAAGGATGGAAGTAGATTGTAAACATGCTTCCAGTAGTAATGGCATGGGAAGCGCTGGAAAGTATGCCAAGTTGCATACTATGGGAAGATAAGACATTTGCTGATAAATTGTTCTCTAGTTTCATTGCTCGGCGGACCCCAACTCGAAGTTCTCCAGATTCACCTCTGAAAACAAATATTGTTATTCATCTGACAAATCAAGAGATATCAATAAAACTTGAACATGTAACAGATTACAATTATTCTAAAACTAATATTTGATACATAACAGGACGGACTTGTAGGCTAGAGACAGAAAAAAAATATCATGGTTAGTCACTAAAGACAATGTTTAGCAGATACATGAAAACACAAGTTATACAATGATAATTTAACATACTTCATGCAGTAAATGTCAAATCCTTTAATACACACAACACCAGAGAGAGAGGGAGGGAGTGGGGGAGAGAGAGAGATGACCGAAGGAAGATAAATGAATCCCCAGCAACGAGCCTTTTTGAAGACACAAATGTGCTCCAACCACTCGTAATTAAATGCCTCTTTGGTTGACCTACAATGATTCAGTCAAAAATAAAGAAGATTAAAAATAATTATTTTCCACAAAACCATGGAAATTGTAATTCATTGCGGACTACTAAGGAATTGGAGTGAGCATGTTTTCATTTCATTTTGACAATGAAATACATTTTTCTTTTCTTTTCCTTCAGCATTATTAGATTCAGAACTACATTTTCCAAGTAGAGATAAAAACGCTTCATCTTTATCATTTATGAACATGATAATATGGACATATGATAAAAAAGGCTATGCTTCATTTTTCACGCACAATAAACACACATGAATTATGAACATGCATATCCTTTAACACTATATTAAAGAATGGAAGTAGAGCTGAATTATTTCGGGCCTAGATATTTCGAGATCTCTAGTTAAGTGGGAGTTACCCCTATAGATATGTTTAAAGCACCATTCAAACCCGTGCAAGTCTTTGGCAAGAAGTTCCTGCACTGGGGGTTGCTGAGACTTGTCCTGCACCACCAACTATAACATATGAATACAAAATCACCTTGTCCAAATAGTTCAACATAGGTTGACAAGGTACAGTTATTCAATAAGGGAATTGATTCGTCATCTGCCTAATTCAAAGAAATTATCTAATTAAAATCATTGGGGTGAAAAATGAGTCAGAATGACAGCTCAACGGGCTCACAATGTTGTTATTGATTACCACAATTGGAGAAACCAATCCAACAAGGTGGCAACTCTCACAGTACAAAGTACAGTTGCTAAGTAAATCACAAGGATACTAACCAGAGGAGGAAGGCACTGGTCAGCATGTCGCTTTGGAACAGAGAATCCACCATGTGTCTTTGTGTCAGATGGAGTAAGTTTCTTGGTGAAGGATCGTGCACAAGTTTTTCTATGCAAGGGAAGGGACTTTCCATCTTTGTTTGAGCTTAGCTCATCTTCCTGAAGGGAAACAACGCATAAACATGGGTTGATAGATGAGGTAAAAAACAAAAACATTAATAAATAAAATTTAAGAGAAAGATTCGGGTCATTTCCGTGGAATTTTAAGGGACAATTTTATCTTCTGACGACTAGAGTCCTGTATATTAATTGATAAGAAAGATCTAGATATATATAGATATACCCTCATCGAAAACATGAAATGAGTTCATTAATTTGTAAACATAAAATATTGCAGATTAAATAACAATATCAGCAGCTAGCTAACCTCTGCTACTGGAAGCAAAGTTATGCGGGCAAACACCTCATCAGTTCCAGCTTCAGCCTGCAAGATCACGACAAAACACTAAGAACACGAGAAAACTTTTTAACTTCACACAATACAACACAACAAATTTTTAGCCTATCTATGAGTCTTGACCATATAACCATATAAATCGTTCCAAATGGATAAAACAAACAAGCAATGCCATGAAAATGGAATACCTTAAGCTCAACATGGACAACCTTGCAGAGGATCTTGTAAGGTAAATCGTAGATGGGCATTTCCATCTTACCTTCTTCATTCATGCGCGCTGCAACCTGTAGCTGATTTCGGAACACAAAAATATAAACTCAAATGCTATGAGCAAACAAATTTAACAATTAGTTTTCTAAACTTTGTTTCTGGGTATTCACAGACGAATTCAGCACCTTCTTGTAATGCATCATATAAACATGTTAGGAATCCAGTAAAAACAATCCTGTCTTGTTTCTTATAAATTCAAACTCGATGACGAAACAATTCAAGGCAATAATTCTCGTATGAAACAAAATGGAATAGAATCTTGTTTCTTCAACCATTGTAATGTGCAAAAGATTAGGTGATGGTTAAATTCAAGAAAGAAATTAAAGCAATGTTATTAAACGGTGGAAAGTAGAACCTGTTCCATGTGACCCTGAGGGAAGTAGAAAACCTTGTCACCAGCTCGCGGTACATAAACAAGAGGACCAGCACATGCATGCCACAGTTCTGTGTATAGATCATCTTTATTTTCTGAGACATCATGAATGTACAAAGATTAAAATAAATCAACAACGAAATTGAATTCGCGTATCCCAAAATATATAGAAAAAAAGACAGAAAAACATAAAACGTTCATGAACATAAAAGATAAATCAAGCTCTCTCTGTCTACAGAAAAAAGACCATCTAAATATGTCATCCTGTAATTAAAAAGAAGAGTAGAAAAGGAAATAATTAAAAAAAAAAAAGACCTTGGGGGTTGCGAGGAGGCAAGCCATTGTTGAAACATTTAGCGGTCTTGAGTACTCCAACCTCATGACTTCTTGACGTCTTTGCTTCGCCAGCGACACTCCTCTTCTTACCCATCTCTCTCTTTCTCTTTTTCTCAAAAAACAAGATTGATGCAAGTAAAAATGAGAAAGAGAAAAAAAGCCCTGTCCTCGCCCCTGCTTTTGATTGACTGACTGACAACGCAGTGTAGTAGTAGAAGACAAAAACAAAGTTTGCAGTCAGGTGTCCCGTGTCCACCTATGCAATGAATATTGCGATGCTCTTCTTAAAATTTTTGATCCGTTTCTTCCACCACCGCCACGCCCTCGGTACGTAACAAGCTTTGGTCTGTTCAAAATGTTATGTAACGTTTTTTAAATTGAAGTGCTCTGGGGGAGGGAGGAATATCAGATGGGGATGCTGGCTGGTTGCACTACTGTTTCTACAATAAACCAGCTAAAACTGCTTTCTCTTCTTTCTTCTCTCTTTCTTTGTGAATGTGTGTGAGTGTGTTTCTCTGAACAACAGAGAAGAGAGTGGTGGTATAGTGCTATTTCTATTTCATCATGCTCTTGAATATTGAGGCTAAAGCCATATGGGGTCAGTGTTTTCTCATTTGTTTTCTGTGTTGGCGATTTTTGCTACATTGCTGGCCGATTTCTTCGATGTGTGATTTGATTGCCCACGTGCACCTTTCCCTTGCTTTTTTCCTTCTCTGCCATGGCAATCTCCGTCCTCTCTCTTTCATATTTTCCTCCTTTTCTAGTCTTTGTCAGCTGCCACCGTGTCTCGCCCCATGTCTTTTATGGCAACTTCCGTCTGCTCCCTAGCCTGTCATTCACTTTTGTGCTGACCTCAATTCTTTCTTTCGTTTTTGGACATCGAAATTCGATATTGTTTGGATTTGTTTTATAAATCATGTTACATGAAAATTTTAATAAAAGTATTTTTAAAAAATATTAATATAATTAAAATAAATTATTGGTTAATGAAAATTTGATATCAAATAACTCTAAGTTAATGTTTTATGAAATTTAAAACTTTTTATCTCACATGAAATGAGATTTTTTAATAGTTTATATAATAAAAAGAAATTATAGATGAACTTAAACCAAATAGTATGAGTTTGTTAGATTTGAATTTAGATTTATTATAAAATAACTTTTTATTTTATAAATAATTAATTTTTGTCAGCCCATACATATATACATATAAGGTTTGAACAATAAGTTATTTTCATCGCCCAAAATAATTTTTTCAAATAAAAAAAATAGATTATTCCAACCAATATTGCTTTGACAACTATTACTTTAATAGGAAGATTTCTACCATTATTTATTTTGATGCACGGTGAAAAAACCTGAAAAGTTTAATGATTAAAATTTTAAAAGATGACAATAAAATATATTTTTTCTAACCATCTTAAACTTTATAAATTTCTTGAATAACTTTATAATATTTTCCCTACAAAGAGCTTTTGAGTATATATTCATTTTGTTTGTTGACTTTTTAAAGTAAATGCATATTTTAAATATATAGCTCTTAAAATCATGAGACTCTTGTTGACATCGTATGGTTGTTGAAATCATTCATTTGTGTTGAATCAAGAGAAACAACAACTTAATCTAGACAGTTGTGATCCTTTGTTTAAATTTAGCTCAGAAACAACAATTTCAACTTTAACAATCTATAACATTTCTTATGTCAATCAAGAGAAATCCAGAGCAAGAAAGTTACATAGGACACCTCCTCTCTCTTAAGTTCTGTGTTGAATCACTTTCATTTTCATGTAATAGTCTCAAAGAGAAAAATTGAATAAATTTATCTATTAGGTAGTTTAGTGATAAAAGCTTAAAATTAAAAATTTTGCTTTCTTGTAGCCTTATATTCAAGCCTTATAATTACTAATATAATGACTACTAGAAGCTTAAACGATCGTTAACTTCAAAGTCTGTAGAACTAGTTGAGGTGCGCACAAATTAGGTCGAACACCTACGTTAATTAAAAAAAACAGAGACAGAGAGAGAAATTGAATACCATATATAACATAAAGAGATATTTGTTTACTTACATTCCAAATTCATTAATTTACTATTTATTCTATTAGCAAATCATCATATCTTCATCTATCTATCTTTAATCCAATAAACTAATAATTTCATTTTAAAATAACAGTGATTTTTTAAAAAAATAAATGAAAATATTTTTACACACACGTGCGTGGGTGTAAGAGTAACAAAAAAAAAAAAAAAATATATATATATATATATATATATATTTATATAAAAGCATGGATTTTATTAGACATTTTCATAGTTTAGCTTCAAGTTTTTAATCTCGACAGTTAAAGAGGAAATGCAAAGGCATACTTTGTTTTTAATCTTAACCATATCGTATATGATTTTTACGCGACATTAGACATGCTTTGTTTTTTTTATCTACCTCTCTCTCCTCTCTACGACTATTAAAAAAAAAAGGAGCAATCCGATTGGTTAAAAATGAAGGCGCCAAAACCTAATCCAATCCAGGTTTCCTTAGCGAAGCAGACATAAAGGACTGAGATAAGAAAACCTACTCACTGAGTGTGGACTGAGCCGAGAGAGACTCACTCACTCAGCTGCTACATCATTTAAGCATGGCCATGGCAGTCGCCAACTGCTGCTTCTCTGTTGTTACCTCCACCGTTAAATTCCGTTGCTGTGTTCCTTCCCAACCATATCTCGCCACGTCGCAGCATTCCATTGCTTCCGTCACTTGTAAAGCCGTCGTCAATCGCAGGAGACGCCCTGGAGAACATGTAAAACCCTAATCTCTCTCTCTCCCCTCTCTTTTCTTATTTTTCGTTAGACAAATAAATGCACATTCAGTGCTGGATTAGAGTTATAATCGACTGTCATTTTGGTAAAAAAAACTCTAGGGATTCTAATTAGCTGAACAAATTCAGCTTTCTAGGTCATATTTAAGAACTAATCTCTGCTTTAACGCAGTGGAATTGCATTTTTGAAAAAAAAAAAAAGAGTTCAAAACTATCTGTTTAACTAATTACTTGGTGGAAATCTTGGTTCGGTTGTGTTTAGAAAGAAGGTGTTTCGCAGAAGAAGTCTCCGGGGAAATCGAAGGACAAGAGGTCCTCTTTACATGATGAGGATGATGATGGAATCAGTGGTAAAAGGAATGCAGGGAAATCCCAATCAATGGCTTTTAAGGCATTTGGGGCTCAAAGAAAAGATAAGAAAGAGTTTAAGTTTGATATGAAGGAACAACAGGTGTGATCCCGGGCACTCATTTTTCTTATGTGTTGCTTTTGTTGTTTTAGTAATTTAGACAAGTTTTATAATTTGCCTCTTAATTCAGTTTGAGCCACAGAATCTTAAAGATGCAGCATTTTTAGATGCAGTTGTCAAGGTAATAATTCTTTCACATTTTCTCTACTGCCTTGCAATTTTAGGTTCTGTCAATCTGATTGATGATGATGGAATGGTAGGAACTGTTCTTTCCTGTCATTTCAGCATTCAGTTTATGGTTTAGGTCCCGTGATTGCTAATATAGTCTTTGAACATGTTACGTTCTTCTAGACATGGTTATATTATAGACACTTACAGGTCATCTAATTGTTAAGCTCTATGTTAATCATTATTAGCTACCCTCAGGATCTTACCTTATATACATTACTAGGTGACTAACTAGACATGGGACAATCCAATTAACACAACTATCTTTCAGTCCATGGATGTCCTTCATATATAGTCTATCCGAATCTTGTTCAAAGAGCTAGATGATGCTCCAAGGATGTAAGAGATATTTCTCTCAGCTACTCTGAGAACTACTTGAAGGATAAATTCCTTCTACCTTTATAGATGTCGATGTATTCATAACCAAGAAACCATGCATCAAGGGTGCATGTGATTTTCTTTCATCTTTCTATGCTTTGGGAGCCAGTGGTCTGGGAGCAGCAATTATAGCTGTCCAAACTGATATGTGAAGCTAAGTTTTATGTCACCATTAAACAATATTCTCAGCTGTTGTCACTCAATAATATGCCTGTCTTTTTTTATTCCCTGAGGATGAATCCTAACTTTAAAGGATTTTCAGAATTGACCCATTTTCTCGTGCAAGTGCTTGCACTTTGCTAGTAAAATGTCTTTTTTTGTTTATTTGTCTAGGTTTACTGCACCCATACAGAGCCTGATTATTCCCTTCCTTGGCAAAAACAAAGGCAATACACAAGCACAGGAAGGTGAGTTCTCTGAAGTATTTACCTTCTAGGTCTTCCATAAATTTCTTTCAGGTTAATGAGAAATCCTTGGCTGCAGCTGGCTCTGTTAAGATATATATCTGATTGTTATTTCATTTCTGGTTACTGTGCATGCTATTTATCCAATCGAATTTGTCTCGGAAACTGATTTCTTCATTACTTTACATGTTTCTTATGCAGTGCTTTTATGATTGGCAATGGGAAACTTTTGACAAATGCTCATTGTGTTGAATACTATACACAGGTTTTGTCATGCCTATGCTTTCAATCTTAGTTTGGATTTTATCAATTTCCTTTTACCATAAGTGATTAAACCACAAGAAAAGACCACAAAAGACCAGAACATCTAAGTAGCAATGTTTAGGGTCAGAATACTAGCAACTCAAAAATACTGAGTCACCAATCAACAGCCTTTGAGAACTCTGCAGTCCATCCATTGAGGACCTTGGTTTGCCATTTGATGGACATGCTAGAAAGTGCATGATGCATAGGGCCTGGACATGGTGATATATCTGGAATACCAGCTTGGAATTCCCATAAGAGCACCCTGCCATTGGTAGAGACTTGCTCAGTACAACCAAAGAATCATTTGCATATTCTTTGGTTTGAGACATGATATGTAGGTAAAGATTGTGAAATTACCTTTTTAAAATTCTTTTTCTTATTGCAGGTCAAAGTGAAGAGAAGGGGAGATGATACCAAATACGTAGCTAAGGTACTTCTGTGCCCTTCGGAACTTGCAAGATATTTAATGATCTTAATAGCTCAATATCTATATTTATTCTTTTTCTCCATAGCATTTGAAGTTCCAACCCATAAATGAAAGAGAGAGGATGTTTTAGATGCACTTTGGGAGTAAATATAGTTAGGATCTTGAGAAAATTGGATGAAAATACCAGTAGTAATGAGTTTAGTGGATCTGTTTGAAGTTTTTCTTTTTGGAAAAACAAAAAAGCCTCTTTTATAACAAGCAGGGTGCAGAGATATTGGTGTCTCTATGAGTCCTGGTACTTTCTAATTAGCAGTTCCACCTGCCATCATTGGAAACTAATAATACGACTGTTTCAACTTGTCATTACTTTCTGGATATTCTCATGCTTCAGTTGACATGGTATTCGCCACTAAACAAAGGAAATGAACCAATGCAATTGCAGACTGCACTGGTTAATCTTGCTTGTGAACACGCTAGGATTTTGCAACTTACTGTCCTCTCAGTGATTTTATACACAGGTACTGGCCAGAGGAGTTGATTGCGACATTGCTTTGCTTTCAGTAGAAAGTGAGGAATTTTGGGAAGGAGCAAAACCACTCAAGTTTGGACACCTACCACGTCTTCAGGTTAAATTACCCTTTCACTTAGGGTCATAGCGCCCTCACCCCTTGTGTTTTTTTAGGTCTATGAACCTTTTGTTCTAGCATTTGCAACAGCCCTGAATTATCACACACTTGTTTAAACCTGCATCAAATGTTTCTGGGTTCATGAGAATAAACCTTTGGGGTTTACCATGGCAATGTTTTTGTAGTGATAGTTATAGTTTATTTAATTTACAGTGTACACTGAGGTCATGTAGTTTTCCTATGAAAGTGCAGACTGATGACCTAATCCTAATTTACAAGTTTCAGATCCTTTCGTACAGTGCTATGTACTTCTTTATGAGAAAATCATTTTTCTGCTGCATTTTAAATGGGCAGGACGCAGTAACAGTTGTAGGATATCCCCTTGGAGGAGACACCATTTCAGTGACAAAGGGGGTTGTGTCTCGTATAGAGGTTTGATTATCTATTCCTTGAAAGCATATGATTGTTAATCTATTTCTGGCATGCCAATGATTGTTTGTTTGATGTTCTTCCTTGGCCACCATGTATAAACAAAATTTCTGTATCGTGTTATCAAACATATTATCATCAGGTTACATCGTATGCTCATGGATCATCTGATTTGTTGGGTATTCAAATTGACGCAGCAATAAATCCTGGTTAGTGTGTATATGCATATGCTTATTTATTTGTTTATCCATTCTGTATGTTAAAACTTCTTCAGGTTATGTATTTGCATTTTGGAGATTGCATATATTTGGGTGCATCACTTTTACAACCCCCTCTGTATCGATGCGTGTGTGTTTGCCCGTGTCTTTTATTTATTTCAAGGTTTTATCCCATCTCTGTGATAGCCACTGCTTATACTAGCTAATTATAGGTAACAGCGGTGGTCCTGCATTCAATGACCAGGGGGAGTGCATTGGAGTAGCATTTCAGGTAGGTTCTTTGGCATGATGCTATGCACCAGTTTTCAATTTGTCTACAATTACTTGTCCATATGACTAGATAAAAGAATGAGTGTTCCCCAAGCAGTTTCTTCTTGATGTTATTTACATATTTTGCTGTTGATTTAGCGAAACAACTCACTCCTATTTGCAGCATCTCTTTCCCTGTGACATCTTCATGAGACATTTCTTTTAGGTATACAGGTCTGAAGAGGTTGAGAATATTGGATATGTGATTCCAACAACAGTAGTATCTCATTTTCTAAAGGACTTTGAGAGGAATGAGAAATACACTGGTGAGATACTTTTGTACATTGTTTATATGGTGTATTCTGTTATGCCGTGCTCTGGCATTGAAACTCAATTTGTAGAATTTGATGTTGACAAGCAGTGCATGCCTGCCAATTTTAAGGACCAAGCTTCCTCTAAAAACTTCATGTTCTTATTTTGACCAATATCATATAAAACTACTTGTTATCTAGTTTCTGCAAAAGTCATAATGATTTCTTGCTCTTTTTGGCTCGTCAATACCACCTTTAACCAGCTAGGTTTGCATGACTATAATCGTACTTTTGTTCTTTAATAGGTCCCTGCAGGCTATTCTCTAGTATAGACATTCTTATTTCTCATCTGTTATTGTTACGAAGGTTGTTGAAAGTTTATATACATATATAATGATGCCTCAGAATGTTTGAATGCCTTTTGAATCTATTCGGTGTCATCTATCACATCACTTCTTGCTTCTTTCTAGATTAACAATTGTTTTACTTTCCTTTTCTCTTACTGGCACCTGATTGAATTTTGCAATGCAAACCTAGCATGTATCTTGATCATGCAGTTGATTTGGGATTGTCCCAATAAAACTCCTTTTACATTGACTTCTAGGCTTTCCTTCACTTGGTGTGATGCTGCAAAAGTTGGAGAATCCGGCATTACGTGCATGCTTAAAAGTACAGTCTAATGAGGTATGCCTTTTTGTCAAATACATATTTTACAAATTTTGTTTTGCTTCCAAGTGGTATATGCAATAAAAGTTCTCTTTATCATTCCTCAACATCATTGCAACTTCGTGCAATCTGCTAAGCAGTTCCCTTATAAGGTCTGGTTTGTGCAGGGTGTGTTGGTACGGAGAGTTGAACCAACTGCTGATGCAAATAGAGTCTTAAAGGAGGTACAGTGGCCATTTATAGCTTCAAAAGCGTGCTCTACTTGAATTGCACAGTCTATTCTTGCTAAAATGTTACCGGGAAGGAAACCTTGGATTTTATTGTTATTGTGCTTCTCAATATTTACATCCAAACAAATCTATAAATGAATATCCATCCTGCATTTTTTAGTGTGCTAACTGCAATAGGATAAAGGAATACTGAATCAAAGAAAATGTAATAGCAATACATTGTTTTTCATAAAAAAGGTTCCTAATTATGCCACACAAAAAAGCTACTCTAAACAGGGAAATTTTATTTTTTCACAAGATTTGGTCCTTGTGTGTGAATTGGTAATCCGTCTCATTTTCTTGCATGGGTTAGTGGCATGATTTGATCTATGAATAAGACTAAAAGCTTGAACAAGCAATCTCTTCTTGAAATGGATTTTTCTTTCTACCTCTAATTGTTCTTTCTGTTGAGAATTTTGATTGTAGTTGTTCTTTTCAGGGGGATGTAATTGTGAGCTTTGACGATGTTCATGTGGGGTGTGAAGGAACAGTGCCATTTCGATCAAATGAGCGCATTGCATTCCGTTATCTTATTAGTCAAAAGTAAAGGGCGTAATTCTAGTTGTTGTTTCTTTATTTCAGGCTTTGAATTTTCTTTCAGTCTCTTCATAACCTTGTTCCCGCCTTTTCTTCTTCGAACATCCATATAATCAATGTTCCTTGGGCTTCATACTTTTCCATTATATAATGAATAATGTTTTTATACAGATTCGCAGGCGATGAAGCAGAGCTTGGCATAATTAGAGCTGGGTCATTCATGAAAGTTCAAGTAGTTCTTAATCCTAGAGTGCATTTGGTATGCCATTAGAATCCTGGCACTGTACATTATATTCGAGCTATTGTATCAGATTAATTTCAGATAGATGTCAACAAATTTGAATTCGTATCTTCTTGCTTCAAGGTTCCATATCATGTTGATGGGGGTCAGCCTTCATATTTAATAATTGCTGGTTTGGTGTTTACTCCCCTTTCAGAACCACTGATAGAGTATGTTATACTTCCAGGCACTCAGTAATGTAATAACCTGTTCGTTTATAATAGTATTCTTTCTGTAAGTAATATGCTAATGCGTGAGATTTTTCTCCCTTGTTGGCAGGGAGGAATGCGAGGGCTCTATAGGGGTTAGTCCTGTGACAGACTGCTTCAACACTTTTAAACTTTGTGTCCAATACACTTTTTTGGATTTTAATTTTATTGGTTTTATCTTCTCCTAGCTGAAACTACTAGCCAAGTCACGATATTCTCTGGCAAGGTTCAAAGGGGAGCAGATTGTTATCCTATCACAGGTAAGTTTTATACTTCTCATTCTCGTCAATTGAAATCCTTTCAGCAACTTTATGTGATGTTACTATCTTGTGTGCTTTAATTAGAGTGACAAGTTTTCTGCACGTATTAAATCTTTGTTTTTCTGATGGAGGATCATATCTCATTGCCTAGATTCTTTGTTATATTGAACAATTTAACATCCTGGTATGTCACTGCCTTGATCATTTTCTTTCTACTGACAGGTCTTAGCAAATGAAGTCAACTTTGGATACGAGGATATGAGCAATCAGCAGGCAAGTTATCTATAACCACTAACAACTTTTATTCGCATCTGCTTGCCAATTTATTTGCATATACTAAGAACAATAAACACTTGCAGGTTTTGAAGTTCAATGGAACTCAAATAAAAAACATTCATCACCTAGCACACCTTGTCGATTGTAAGTGGCACTGCCCCTTCTCTGTTTTCTGTTCCCCGGTCCTTTTCACCTCTGTTCTCATGGTTTTGTGGTTTGATCAGCATGCAAGAACAGATATTTAGTTTTTGAGTTTGAAGACAATTACCTTGTTGTGCTGGAGAGGGAAGCAGCAAGTGCTTGTTCATCCCACATTCTCAAAGATTATGGAATTCCATCTGAACGATCTTCTGATCTATCAGAGCCATATGTGGATTCATTAGAAGACAACCAGGCAGTAGATCAGGATTTTGGCAACAGCACGGTTACAAATCTGGAAGTTGGCTTTGATGGACTCCTCTGGACATAATACCGAGTGTTGGGAGATCATTCTGAGCTTTATCATGACAGTCAACAGTTGGAGAGTATGGTTATAACCTCAACTCAGTGCCACCAAATTGATAAATGCCATGCTTCTGCTCATTTTCAAGGCCATTACACGTGCTCCCTTTTTTCTGGTACGGAATTTTACCCGATCATGGTCTCTCTTTCTTTCTTTTCAATTATTGCTTCATTTTTGTTTGGTTGCCTGGGCTTTTACGGATAGATTTTAACCATTCTGCATGTTAATTATAACAATTAGGCAGAGCGTAATTTTTTACTGTGGGGCTCACCGTCTCTCGTCAGCCTTGAAATTATTTGTTGTCATGATTTGAAATAATAATGTACAACTAAATTATTTATGAATCCATTTGATTCGGAATATAACATATCTAGGTTGCTTTTCGCATCACTCAAAATTTCAACATTTTGTGGCACTGCCTATTTAGGAAGAGAAGGTTAGGGAAATTGTCTGTTCTGGGCATGGTTTGATAGGCCTTGGATTGACAAAACCAGTATGCCTCCAATCTCCATTGCTCTGAAAATAGTAAATTTATAGAGAATAGCTTATTTAAAAAATGAAAAGCACGAGTAATATGTTCAAGGCTACTCAATCAACTAAACCTTCCATGCACCTTCAAAACCACCCTTTTCGAACGAAGTTCATTGTGCAATTGCAAACCATACACCTCCCGCGTATACAATCTCACACGAGGGACTGGATCATATTTCATGATTTGGCATTATATTATAATTATAGTTATAACAAGATTTGGGTAAAAGGAACAAGAATGAACAGTTGGTGTTTTTTTTTTTCAAATTTTTCTACTCGATTGCATCCTTATTAAATTAACAATTGATTTCTTATTATTTGTTATAGGAAAACACAATTAAAAGATATATAATCAAAGTGTAAAAGACGGTAAATTGACATGTCCAGCATAAAATAAGCACAACAAAATTCTTTTTGATCTCCCTATTTTCACTTTCCTTCTATTATCCTCGTAGTTTTTGGAAGTTGCATTTTGATCCGAAACTTTGTTTTCATTTTTCTTAGTTTTTGGTTTGAGAAGGGAGGGAAAAACTCATCGGTTTGAGTGTTTTCTGGTTTGCATCTTGCCTAAATGACTAGATGTTTGATTTTTTTATCATTTTTTTTAAAATAATTTGACTTCATAAATGAGTTTGTTTGGGCCTTTCCAGAGTTTTTAGTTAAAAAATAATTGGAAAATAGATTTTAAGATAAGAAAATCACATCCCTTGATTTTC
>Ga0325404_1003207_pt1 | contig 17510 bp, 8 predicted proteins | sample PopdelMetagenome_18_FD_205664 | JGI IMG/M metagenome (GOLD analysis project Ga0325404, IMG submission 205664) | Populus deltoides microbial communities from Bellville, Georgia, United States - Xylem-Control-R1 | ecosystem: Host-associated > Plants > Phyllosphere > Stem > Wood/Secondary xylem... | reverse complement strand
AAAAGCGAGGCAAATCAATGAAATTCAACTTTACGATTTCAGCTAGTCCGGTTTGACTAGTAAAATTCATGGACTACATGCTAGCAGATGAATGCATCGATGTTACAAAGCCATGCCTAAGTTGTTATAATGTTTGAGAACTGCAAATGATTCCCAGCACTGCGTTGGGTAGGCCACTCTCACCGTTCAAAATTAAGATGCTTCTCTGGCAAAATATTGCACTTCAAATCAGTCCCTGGCGCTGGAGATCAGTGTATGTCTTTCTATTGTAAATGTTACCCTCTTTATCTTCGTATTCTTCCTCGAGATCTGGGCGCCACTTGTTCACTCCTTGCCGCTCTTGTATCCCCTTCCATAATTCTTGTGCTTCCTGAAAAAAATCAAAAATAAAATAAAATTGAAGTCTTGGACAAAAAGAGCTTAGTGAATAAATGAAAGCGGTTGTTAGATTTGAAACTAACATGCAAAATCAGCACTAAGAATTTCACGCTAAAAAAGATCAGGAGTTTGATTTGAATGAACAAAATAAAAGGTATTTAACAAAGAAAGGTTCAGATTTCAGAAAAATGTCTGAGAAAGTGCGCACCTTAATCGATGTGATCTCATTGAAGTTCTTGGTGTTTGGAATGCCAAGGCAACGCATCCCATGCTGATGACGCCATTCCTTGAAATGCCGCTCAAAGGCTCTTCGACCCCAGTAACTATAGTTCCCACATATCTCGCACTTAAATTCCTGACATGCAGAAAAATAATTGAGATCCTCTAGCCATAGAAACTATCAAATACTATAACTACACCATAAAAAGATCCTCCACTAAACAACTAATATAACTAGAGAAGTATTACACGCATCATAATGATGGATAATAACACTATACGTTACTTATTGCACTTGAAAATGAAAACTTCCTCACATATCAATCAAATACACCTGGGAAAATGAAAACAATATACAGAGAGAAAACTACTCTCTAAATGTAGAAAGAAAAAACTTCATTACCAAATAGCCGAAAGAAACAGAATATACATGGAAGAAACCAGTGATGAGATATGCTTACTTAAACAACAGCATCAGCATCGGGCTTCTACAATTAATAAGAATCATACCTGACCAAGACCATGAAGTTTATACAGCCAGTAAGGTATAGGCTTCCCATCCCAACCCATTGGCAACTTGAGAGGATTGTAAATCTGTTGTTCATCATCATCACTTTCAGTGTCAGCCTGTGTCTCTTCCTGAATCAGTTTCAAAATCACATTATCAATTATTGCCAGCGCCAAAACACTTAAGTCTAATTTCTTGGACAATAACAATGAGACGTCCAATTCAAGCAGACAGTAAGAAAAAGTTCACGCAAATGGTCTTGCTGCTTTGTATTACAAATTGTTCTTTATATGCAGCTATATCATGCATAGTTGGCAATAATGCATTAGCATACCCTGCCCACTACAAGAGAAAATATATTCTGCTTATACTGGATTGCAATGGGGTTTGATCATCTAATATCATCATGGTGCAAATGGCTTGCTTCAATTTTGCCCGGGTACCAAAAGCACATAGTAGGTTAATATGAAATGCTATGTTAAAAGTTATCATTCACACTACTTTAAATGCTAAAGCACTTGAGAAATTGTGGTAACTTATGACAACTTGCCTCCTCACGTTCTGCTTCCATTTCATCATATGTCAAAGCCTGCTTCTTCACAACATTTTCTTTTGTTCGTACAATTGTCTGCACAAGGTCACAGAAAAATCAATTATCCAAAAACCACAAAAAAAGAGATTTATTTAAGGCACATATGCAGTCAATATTCAAATGCAGACTATTAAAACATACAAAAAATCTGGTAGGTAAGCAAAAAATTAAATCTTAATGTGATACTGATCAAGAGAATGGAGGAGAAACAGGGTACATTGGCACCACAGCTAACCTCATCTAGTAAGTCGCACAATTTATTAATTTTGGCCTCCATCAGGGCAATTTCTTTTGAATTGTCAACTTCTTTTGAGGTTGCAGCACCCCCATTCGGTTCTGATCCACGTGATCCTTTCGCAAAATGTTTCTTGTCCAACTTTTCAAGAGGTGTGTCCTGCACAGAATAAACAAATAAATACATAAAACACAAAATACCAAAACAAACCAAATAAGAAACAATTTTTTTTTTTAAATAAGTCATGTAGAGAAGTAATCTAATCTAGCTTAAGGAAATAAGGCATCCTCTGATTGAAGAATAGTTCCATAGGGAGGATTCTACTTAATAAATAAAATACCACAACATAGCTTGAAGTTAGATGTAATTAGAGAGGCTCTTACCATAAGAACAAACAAACAAACAAACATGTGTGTGTGTGTGTGTGAAATGAACCAAATAAGACACATTTTTTTAAAAAAACAAGTCATGTTGAGAAGTACTCTAATCTAGCTTAAGGAAATAAGGCATCCTCCGATTGAAGAATAGTTCCATAGGGAGGATTCTACTTCATAAATAAAATGCCACAACATAGCTTGAAGTTAGATGTAATTAGAGAGGCTCTTAACATAAGAACAAACAAACAAACAAACATGTGTGTGTGTCTTTGCAGGTTCAAGCTTCAAGCACTGCTTTTAGGGGAGTTTCCTTGGCTGGTATTCAGCATGATTGGGCTGCTCTTTTATAAATATCTGTTTCCTCTCTTCTTTGGGAGGAAGTCTAATTGTCCATCACACTTTGTAATTCTTAAATTTTTAATGCAATCTTCTCTTACCCAAAATTATAAATTCATGTTCACCACTGAATTGACCAAATATGAAATGGAAAAGCACATTCCCTCCTTGACAAAAAGATAATGTTTAACTAAGAAATTAGAGAAAAAGAGAACATCCACTGGATCTCTTTTGTTCCTAAACTTATAAGACTTGTATATAGTAAAAGAACTAGTCCAACCTTTGTGAGGAAAAGCCTTTCTGCACGCTGCTGTACAGTACCACCACTCTTTAGCCCCAATGCAGCCAATGCCTAACAGGAAAACATGTAGCATACAAATTAAAAATATATGTAGTTGGAAAGGACAACTAAAACCAACAAAATAGAATTCTGCAAACAAAATTGTTACAGCACATGGAATGAACTTGGAAACATTGATGAAGCAATTGAACAATAACAATTGCCCAAGTCGTGGCATACTTTTCTATTACAAACTTCTGTGACTCCACAGCGACCCAGTGGATATTATTAATATTTTCCAGTGTTGATCACACTGTCTGATACCAGAGTATTTCTCGTTAAACTACCAAAGCAATCAATGACAAGAAATTTGACTCCACAGCAATGCATTGGATATTATTAATAATTTCCAGTGTCAATCACACTGTCTGAAATCAGAGTATTTCATGTTAAATTGTCAAAGCAATCAACAATGAGGAAATGTGGATTGATAACAGCATCGCATCTAGCATTTAAACTACACACTATAAGGATAATGGTAACATGTCACTATCAGCTGTCACTTGGTAATATAGAAGTACATCTTTGTTTATTGAAATTAACATAAACTATTGTAAATAAGCAAGAGAATGCTCTATGACTTTAGATTTCCATGTAAGCACAAAGCGTTTGATGGAAAAGCAAAGCAACCAGAAAAAATGATATGGCTTACCTCCTTTAATTTTTCAGGGCCCACTTCTTTCAGCTCCTCAGCAGTGCTGTAAAAATCAAGATCAATAACAGTATGATCAGCTGACAAATGCCCATTTTCTTGACTGTTCTTTTCCCATCCTTGAACTGCGTCATTTTCCCATTGCTCTTCAAATTCAGTAGTAACCTACAACAATAACAATCCTATAATGTCAAATGAAGTACATAATTGGCTATAACCAAGCGTGGTCAAAATTCTTTGTTCTATAGACAAAAAAAAAATAAAAATGAGACAATTGTAGCAGCACTTGGCATTTAGAAGCAAAAATTACTGTTTGACACTAGTGTTAGCATCTGGTAAATCAAGCAGGCAAGTGTCCTACAGCATCATAAACACTGAGCAAAAGAATTAAAAAAGAAAGAAAGAATCATTCAAAAAAAACCTTTGAAAAAATCCTATCAAGATCTTGCAAGGGCTCTGTCCGCTGGAAAAAATAAACTAAATATTCAAGTAGATTCTCCATGTATTCCCTGTATTGCCTGAAGAAAATTGAAACAAAAACAGAATTTAAAATTTGGATAAAAAATTCACAGTGAGATGCAGATGCTGGTGAATATACCTAAAAATGTATAAAAAAATCAGGGGGCAGAGAGAGAGAGAGAGAGTCTACCTTGAAAACTTCAATTTGCGGGGTACAATATTTGGTTGGGAGAAAATGTCAAGGTAAGCAGAGTATTCAATAGGCTTCTCGAATTTTAAATTATTGTACTGGTTATACAATTCATGCATGTCTAGGTATTTCCCAAATGCTTCCTGTAATATAAATCCAGCTACAGTGTTAGTTATTGCAGGGAAAATTCATGCAACATAATTAGGAGAAGTCTCTGGTAGAAAAAAGGCAAACAATTGTTTTCCGCCTAATAAATATTCCATCAATCACAATAACAAGTTTTGTGCAAGCACTATTTCACTTTTATACAAGGGGGAAAAACTAGAAACTACTACATCCCTAAATTATAAATTACCTAGCATGAACACTTTGAATCTTGGCATATGAAACTATGTCCTAAAGTATCAAACTGAAAAGACTACTCACTCCAATCTCACAGTAGATGAACTTGAAAATGCCAACAGAATCTCCAGATTTTGTAATGTGACGCTTAATTTACTGCTCCCATTATCCTATATACATTGTATGACACTAACATCTAATGGTGCCAGTTCATTTATTGAGCAAAAAAGTAGTAGTTAAAAATAACCCAGACCAGTTTCTTCAAATTCTATAAACTACCTCAACCCTAATTTCCAGTTGCCTAGCATAAACTCTTCGAATATTCATAATGTGAAACTACAGCCCAAAAATACCAACAGGTTGAACTAAGCTAAAACAGCCTTTAAGTGGCACAAGTTAAAGAGACTAACCTCGCCTGTAAACTCAATTACTGGCTCTTCTTTAAGCATTGCCTCATAATCCTCATTGGCATCAACAACCCGAGCTGCTGGATGCCTTCTATGATACTCTCGAATCTTCACACAAAAAAAGAATTACAACCAATTAATACAGCACAAGTTGCATAACAACCAGTAATCATCATATAAATTGCTTAATTAAAATCAATTAAAAATACTAACTTACCTCTTTTAATCTATCATAAAAAGCACTAAACACATTAGTCCCCATCGCGGTTTGTCCTCCAAGCGCAGCAATCTCATCTCTCCTCGCATTATCTTTATCTTCGTATACCTCAACCTAAATTTTTTTTAAAAAAATCAAAAATAAAAACCAGAAACTAAAAATTATAATTATTAAAGTAAATTAATAAGAGAGAGAGAGGAATTACGAGTTTCTCAGTAGTGGTAATGATATTTTCAATCATGTTACGGACACGGTGGCTTTGAAAAAGACGGTCCTTGTTATTTGCTGGTTCGTTTTGGAGATCTTTAACGATGAGTCGTTCGAGTCTCTCTACTTCCTCGTGTGAGGCGCGAGTCACCTCTAATAGAGTCGACGACATCTTCGCGGCGGTCTCTGCCTCCGGCTCCGGTGAAACTTGTGGTGGATTTCAGTGTGGTTTTGTTTAGGGTTCTCACTTCTCAGTTGACAGAAGTCGCAGAAGCGAGAGGTTCATCGAGGTTCGATTTTTATTTTTATTGTCTAAAGAGAAATGTTTGAAAACTTATAACGGTGTCGTTTCTGGTTTTAGTTTACTTTTAATTACAGCGCTTGCCCTGAGTTTTGCTATAATTACACGAAGTAACTTATTATTTTTCAAATGATGTAAAATTTTGTTTTTTTTTTTTCAATATAAAAAAACATAATTAGTTTATAGTAAAATCCTTATTTCATGATAAGGGTCATGAACCTATCTTTCACCTTGAACGGATAAAAATGGTTAAATTAGCAAAGGGATGCAAAAATAAAACAAATTTAATTTACAATTATTGAATATATTTTTTTTATGTATATATCTGATTGGAAATATGTTATATTCAATGTGTTAAAAATTACAAAGATAATATTTTGAATGTAAATATACATGTAGAAAATCTTAAAACTTTTCAAAGCGTGGTAGATGCTAAGATTCTGTTTGGTTTTCATCATGTTTTTCAAAAATTTAATTATTTTTTACTAAAAACTATTTTTTTATATGTTTTAAATCGTTTTCATGTGCTGATTTTAAAAATAATTTTTTAAAAAATATATATTATTTTAATGCATTTTAGCATGAAAAATATTTTGAGTATGTTTATATAATATCATATTTAAATCTCACTATTAGGAATATAAATGGAATGGTAAAATAAATAAAATTAATCATAAATAAAAAATTTCAGATCAAAGATATTAGGATAATTTTTTTTAAAAAAAAACAAAAAAAAAACTATAACGTTACAATTAAACTTTCGATGTTAATTGTAATACTTGTATTTATGTGGTCAAGGTACTAATATTCAGGTTTTCAGGGGGTATGGTATAATATATTCAAACTCAGAGCATCTTAACTCCAAATGTCCAAATTAAAGGGACTGGAATGACTCATCGCCTTTCATCGAGGGCTGTTTAAGCTGCTTAGCCAGCTTAATGCAAACATTGCTCCTGCCTTCTATCTTCAGGGATTTTTTTTTAAAAAAATTTTGTCTTCAGGAGATTTTAGAATGTTGTTAGAAAGAATAAAAAAGATCAAAAGCATTTAAAAAGCTTAAATTTTTACCAAAAAATACCCATGTGGAAGCTAAATCATTTCTTATCAGGTGATGATGAGGAGAGAGAAGAGAGTTTCTTGGAAGAAGAATCAGATGGCCTTTGTTCACTTTCTCCTACGCAGGTTTGTTTTTCTAATTCCACCTCAAATCTTGTATCTTTCTTGATTATAAAGTTTTCATATTTTTTTAATTTTTTAAAACCTTTTGGCTATCTGGGTTTTTGTTTGTGTAGAGAATGTATGCATTTGCTGCTTCTTTGGTCGCTGGTTTGGCTCTTATGTTTCTGGTATGCCGGTTTGAAGCTTATCTTTTTGTTTGTTGTTGGATTGTATTGCAGCATAAAATGTGTTCTTTATGCGATGTTAGTGATTAAAATGTGTTCTTTATGTTTCTTTATGCATTAAGCTGCTTAGCCAGCTTAATGCAAACATTGCTCCTGCCTTCTATCTTCAGGGATTTTTTTTTAAAAAAATTTTGTCTTCAGGAGATTTTAGAATGTTGTTAGAAAGAATAAAAAAGATCAAAAGCATTTAAAAAGCTTAAATTTTTACCAAAAAATACCCATGTGGAAGCTAAATCATTTCTTATCAGGTGATGATGAGGAGAGAGAAGAGAGTTTCTTGGAAGAAGAATCAGATGGCCTTTGTTCACTTTCTCCTACGCAGGTTTGTTTTTCTAATTCCACCTCAAATCTTGTATCTTTCTTGATTATAAAGTTTTCATATTTTTTTAATTTTTTAAAACCTTTTGGCTATCTGGGTTTTTGTTTGTGTAGAGAATGTATGCATTTGCTGCTTCTTTGGTCGCTGGTTTGGCTCTTATGTTTCTGGTATGCCGGTTTGAAGCTTATCTTTTTGTTTGTTGTTGGATTGTATTGCAGCATAAAATGTGTTCTTTATGCGATGTTAGTGATTGAATTTTAATGTGTTTTTGGAAGTGGTTATATGTAATAAATTTAGCTTTTGAAGAGGAAAAAATAGAAGTAATTAATGGTAGAAATATTCTTGTCTCAAATATTGCAAGGAGCTTATAGATTTTCTTCCTCTGTGTTTATATCCGTGTCTAAGGTTTCAAATTTCTTTCTTTAACTGAATGTCTATAAAACAGTGGAATTGCTTCTGAGGAGTTCATTAAATGTTCAACTTTTGCAGTTCAGTCTAAAGTTGGGTTTTGTAATTCATGCTCTACTAATTTGATGATGTCAGCTCAATCTGTTCAGACTATTCCAATGGTTTTCAAACTTTTATAGGGTAATTCTTTGGCCACTTTATATAGGTGTATTATCTAATACAACTATATAAGGATTACTGTCACCTTGTAGCATGTCTTTTATTAGACTACTTTCCATAATACAAGGAACAGTCCCATAGCAAGCTTGGTATTAAACTTTCCTTTTCCCTATCAGGGCATCTAAGAGGGGCAAGTTGTCCGCATCTGCAGATCACATTGCTTTTTACATGCTTCCACTACATTTACTGCATTTTGTTAACAGGATGCCACAAGCACCATTTATATAACTCATGTATCAAATCATCACTCCCGTGGGATGATGGTAGTATACCTTTGGTTGGTGGTTGATATGTTGTTAGCTCGGGCATATAAACACTGAGGAGCAGTCCTCTAAACTTGCCTCGAGAAGAATATGGGAATTCCTGTCATGTTGGAGATTTTGGACAATCATCATTTCTGGACTGTCTATAACAGCCTGGAGCCTATGAGCATGGACCATATATAGATCCCCCTCACCAACAATTTCTGTTTCTTTTCTTTTCTTTTCTTTCAAAACTTCTCTCAATGTTGCCCTTTTTCTCCAATAATGCATTCTATCATCCATGGAAAAGATACTTGGTAAGCTATCATCGAATTAGATCATTGGGCCAAACTATCAAAAGAAGATCGCATTTCAAAATCAGCGTCATAGTTTAGAATGCATCTTAGAGGTTAAAGATATGTTTTTGTACCTTATTAGTGATGAAATTATTTAGTTTGAGGCTGCAAAGAAATGGGAAGTAAAAGAATAGGATATGTATCTGGAGAAAATTTTATCAGGTTCTTCTGCTTGGCTTAGATTGTTAGCATACCTAATTGCATAAGAGGTGTTGTATTACCATTATCTGTAAATTTTGAACTCCTAAGTTAACCTTCTTCCTTTTCTTTGAGCATAGAAACTCTAAGTAGACATTCAATCCCATTATTACTACTAGATAGCAGTTCCCTTTTGTTTCCTGCTTAAGTAGGTAAGTTTAGATTAGTTGAGGGAAAGTGTGGGATAATAGAACATTGAGAATCTGAGCATGTTGAAGGAATATACTGATTTTGAGTCATCATCCTGTTAGAAAACGTACTAGCTTTTGTGATCATTTATTGTGACATTTTGAAAGCTGTATTTCAATGGAAGCAAGTGGGCATCTTAAAATTGCTGATAGCTTTACAAAATCTGTTTGTGTTGCAGTCCTTGATTGTGTTTGCCAAGCCCATTAAATTTGCATTATTGTTCATCTTTGGCAATGTGTTGGCAGTTGGAAGGTAGATTGACATTCTTACTCAATTTAGATTACATTTTAATCTTTTATTTTTAATCTCTCTATTTGCTGGTTTGTTCAGGCACAAGTTTATATGCAGTCCCCTTGCCACCCTGATTTGTAATATTTCTTTCATACATGTAAAACAAAAACACCACTTCTTATTCATCATAGAAACGAAGGGCTTCTTTTTTTCCTGTTTTTTTTATTGTTGCTTGGCATAACTTCATTTAAATTCTTTCTTAATATAAACACTTTGAATAATCTGGCAAAAACTAGTTAATTTGATCACTTTTGATCTAAGGCTTTTTGGCACTCCAAGTTGGACTATGCCAGCCTACTCAGTCGTGTGTTATTGTGTATTTGGAAGTGATTTTACATAAGTTAGAGAGCTTTATTGATTCCACACAGATAGTATCCCTGAGATCATCTGTAATTCAGATCAACTGAATTGTTGTCCTTCTTGAGGTCTTTTGCATTCTGAATTTGTTGTGTATGTCAGCACAGCATTCCTCATTGGACCTGGGCGACAACTAGGCATGATGTTTGACCCTGCCCGAATTTATGCAACAGCTATATACATCGGATGCGTTGTTCCGGCTCTCATTTGTGCACTCTTGGTAAGTCAACAGTTTCAATTCATTATTCAAATATAATAGTAGTGCCCCTCAATGATAGAGAAAACTTGGGAAATTAAAGTGCAGTGAATCATGATTGTTTTATGACCTATAGGGTTACTATCCTTGGTTTGTTTAATTTTTCAATCCCAAACATGAGTATTCTGGAATCTGGATCATGCCCATTTCTTTTCACTTTCTTGCAATTAAAATGAGAAGTTCTGTTATCCTTAGTTTATATACTGTGGCATACAAGATAATGTGCATCTAACCATTTTTACCTCAAGTTATTAAATTTGGTACTAGAATTCCTTTTGTTAACGATCAAGGTTCTTCTTCACTGCTACCTCAAAGAAAGTTGCACTTCTCCTAATTATCTGTTATTCTGTCATATTTTCTCCATTTTCCCCCTTCATTTCTTTAGTTGTCATTGCATTCTTTTTTATCTACCACAGAAGAATTTACACCATCTTGGCATTTTGATTCTGATTTATGGATGCAAATTTAAATAATGTAGACTTTAGTTATAACTTTCTACCGTTGTATCTATTTGCGTTAATTAACAAATGAAGTTGCATTGACTAGAAAGCTTTCTGCCTCAGTGACACTGACTAAATGAAGCCGAGGATTCCTTTTACCTGTGTCTGTGAAAATTTGAGATTCCTTGGAATTTTAACCAAGTGGTTGAACTTGGAACCATTTTCGCCTCAGTTCATGCCTCCTGATGGGCTTCCATTCCCTATGCTTTTATCCTTGTGCTGTCTCTCAGAAGAACTTCTCACACAAATTCACCAAAATTTCAGAAGAGGTCAAATCATGAAAAGCTTCTAGTTTGAACAGAGCGGTAGACTAAAATGGCCCTGCCATCTCACATCCTGGTCCTTGTGAGCTTATAGGGCTAAAGCTTCCCCTCCTTTATTAGAGAAAAAAAAATGTTCAAGATCAATTTAGAGAACAGGACCATCTCCAAATGGGAAAAGATAATTAACAAATTTTAAAATATTAGAGAACTGCAATTGTGTTGAATATCTGACAATAAAACACACCTAAGTCACCTTTCTCATATATATATATATATATAATAAAATAAAATAAAAACTTTCAAATCATAGCAGTTTTAAATCATTTCTTGCTTATTTCATAATCTTTCAAATGGGCATTTCTACACTTTTTTTCATGTTGCAGATCCATAGCAAGATTTTAACAGTGTTTGCCATCATATTCGAGATCTGTGCCCTTATCTGGTAAGTTTGTCTTTCACTTTTGCCCATTTCACCAGTTTTATGGGAAGGCATAAGGACACAAGATTAGAATTGTACAGTGAAGTCTTGCAATATTGTATATAGTACAAAATAGTGTTCAGACTATTTGGGATTGAAATTATACATCACACTCTTATTTGTTTTTCAGAGACTACAATACACGGTTCCAGCCATGTACTAATCTTCTCTAATTTTCCAGACTACAAAATATGATTTTCAGCCTTTTTTTTCTTATGTATCAGGCAACATCTCTACAATAGCTTCTCTGAGTTTGACAATAGGAAGTTCTTTTGGCATTTTAAATGCTTTGTTCGCAGTACTTATTTGCCCAGTTTGAGCTGTTTCAGGTACAGCCTGAGTTATATTCCTTTCGCTCGGAGAATGGTGTCTAATTTGATGATCCGATTATGCGACACTGAGTTATAGCTAGTGCAAAGTCAAGGAGAGTGATAAACTGAGAGATTCTTGAAGCCTTGGCTGACGGCAGTTTTCTTGTTTTTTCATCTATGAGTTGGTTCTCAAGGATTTTTTTAACTTGACCTCAGAGTTTGGCAATTCTGATTGTTGAATTGACAGCATAACATAAGCTGTAGGTTTTTCAACTTATATATATGTGTGTGTGTGTTGATCATTTCAACTTGAAATCATTTGCTCCTAGAGATCCATTTCATTTAGAATAACCTTTTATCTTTTTTTGGTTTATTAAATCTTATAGGAGATGGACAGGAGAACTAAGAAAATTATATACATCCTAGACCTAGTAAAGAGTAAAGACTGAAAAGTAGCCAATGTTTTTTTAGCATGCCTTGATTAGACGAGGACCATTCTAAGTTTATTTTTTTTGCTCGCAGTGATGCAGATAAGGGATTCAAGAGTTGAATTCACAGAAAATATGAGCTTTTTCTAGTCAAAACAGGAAATGATTTAACAACTAACAACTGAAATGGGTCAAAATTATTAAAAGCCCTACTCCATTTAGGCCTGTCAAACAACGTCCCAGTACCAGTTGAACACTAAACCCTAACGTAAGGTGTTATACTTCCCTCTAAGAGGTATAAATACGAAATATGGACAAGGAATCTCGCATGTCTCAAAGATGGGAAAGACAAAAGGTGTCTCTTATCAGTTTGCTAGCTCATTGGAGGTTAAAAATGATAAAGACATTTCTCCACATCATGTTTTAGCCACATGTGTGAGATTGATTGTCTTCAAATCTTATTGTACCAAAGACAACATCAATCTTTGTCTGCATTTATATGGAGCACGACAATATTCCTACCATAGCCTGCATGCAAATTAAAGTCACTAATATGCAAATGAAAGCCCTAGCAAATTACGATAATTTCTTCTTCTTCTTCTTCTTCTTGATAATATGTAAACCATAAATTATAAAATACTGGTACACGAGCAACTAAAACTAATCAAATATTTCATGCTCAATTCAATGTAATTATAAAAGCTCACAACTTTAAGTGAGGTTAAGTGCAGTTTGATTCTAGAAAATATTGCTAAAAACATTGAAACCATATAACTATTCATGTATCATACCAAAAAAACAAAACATAAAAAAGCCTTCTTTCACAAGATTTTTTTTTATAGTGAAAACAAAATGAAGTATAATTAATTATATGGTTAGTTTCGATTATAGGTAATTATTAAAGCAAAGGATAATACAACTATTTAAATATTGTCTGGTATCAATACGGCCAACATGCAAGTGACTCGATTGTTTATATAGTCTTGCATATTATAATTTCTTATAATATGTGATGCAAGTAATATGTTCGTTACTTTCCATGTAAAAAATACTACTACACAACAAGTCTTGAAACCTAATTCAGGAATTTCAACTTATAATTTAATTAAATTATCTCACCTAAAAATAGACATATGCTATTTCATGAAGTTCAATTGTCTCATCATGTGGTCCATTAAATTTAAAAAAATAAAATTACATGATGCATAAATGAGTTGACCTAGACATTGTGAAATATCATCATTCAATCTTATAAGCAATGTTTTTTATGGTAATTGATTCATAAAAATTGTCGCACCCGACATCGCGGCGACCCTAAAAATAATCTTCAATTTATGAAAAAAAGAACAGATTTCTTGCATCTTGTTCTTTTAGGGGAAAAGATCTTATCTAAGAAGTCACCACCTAGTATTACGGTCACTAGGAACCCTAACTGGCCAACATAGATGCTATGGCTCAGGATTGGTTATGTAAAAGGGAAGATTTTATCACCCCTTAAACGTTCTGCCTGAGGCAAACTGCATTGCTGGTTTTGTCTTAAATTGCTAAATATTTATTAGCTTATGCTATGATAATTTGCTTATAATATCCCTGACTCTGGCGCTAGTGAATATTCAATTACGGACACTTTCAACTCTGGCGTTGGTAAATATTACGTAGCTATAAAAATAAATTTAGATCAATATTTTTATTCTAACTCTAATGCTAGTGAATAAACAAATAAAATAAATTTATTGTTACGCATGCACATATTTTTTATTTTTCTAGCTAAATAAAATAAAATACATTGAATAAAAATAATATAAATTTAAATCGGTATTTTTATTCCTGACTCTGACGTTAGTGAATAAACCAATAAATTTATATTATTTTTATTTAAGCATACATATTTTTATTTTTTTTATTTTTATACCTTTTTATTTTTTTGAGCTGGGCCCAACTCACCCCAGCCCAGCCAGCCCGGCTGGGCAAAAGAAGAAGAAGCACGCGTGAAGTAAATTCAGGCGTGCATGAATAGTGTGAAGGTAATTAAATTACCTTCACACTGCATTTGAAAGACTTATTGAATGCAGAGGATGGAAACTTACCTGTGCAGCGAAGAACGGCACCGAAAACAATGGCGCGGTGGCTGTTTTCTTTTGTTTCCCGGTGTATCTCCACTATCTTTTGGATTGTTCTTTTTCTGTAGGCGCGAAATGGTTGCTTCTCCGTTTTTCTTTCCTTCTCTGTTTTCCTTTTTCCCCTTTGAGATTGTGTTTGGGAAGAAAAAAATAACCTTTTGGTCTCTGCTTTCGAATTCCCCTGCTCTAGACGAAGACTACGATGGTAAAGGTCCTGGAACCAGGGGTTGGCTGGACCCAAGCTTTCTCGGGTTCTTTGCTTTGTTTTTGCTCTGGTTCTGCCTCTGGCTCTGCTCTGGTTTTACTCTGTTTTTCTGGTTTTTTCATGTCTCCTGTGTTCCCTTCGTGTTCTAGGTTCTGAAGACGAGGGCGAAGCTGGGTACGCTGGCTTTTTCTTCGGTTTCTTCTCCCAGTTTTTTCCTTCTCCTTTTCAGTCCAATTCCCCCAATTTTGCCCCCCAGTTTTTCTTCCCCCTGTCGTTCATGGCTTTTCTTTTTTCTTTTTCGCTCCCTCATCTTCTTTGGCTTTATAGCCAAAGAATGCCAAGCACCTCTTCAATTGAAACGGCTTCAAAACCATTACTGCAGAAACCGTTCGTGTGGAAGGAGACGAAAAGGGCGATTAATGATTTCTAAAAACGGCACCGTTTGTGCGATGGGAATGACCATTTTCAATCTAGTCACTAAAGTTCTGAAATCGTGTAATCAAGCCCTTGGGTAAATTTTAATTGGACCTCTGTATTTTGGCCCTTGTTACAAGTTAGTCCTTGGACTTTAATCTTTGCAATTTAGACCCCAATTAAACCCCAAACTTTGATATTTCTTCAATTAAATCCTTGATTGGATTAATTAAATTAATTCCAAGATCAATTAAGTTTCAAAACTTATCAATTCTCCAATTAAATCCTTGATTGGATTAATTAAATTAATTTCAAGCTTAATTAAGTCTCAAAACTTATCAATTCTCCAATTAAACCCTTGATTGGATTAATTAAACTAGTCAAAAGTTTAATGAAATCTTTAAACTTCTAATTATGTCGCCCTTAACCCAAATTTTAATTCATTCTTCATTTTATTTTTCACTTGTTTTTCATCATCTTTTTCATCATTTTTGTCGCACCCTCGCAGTGGAGCGCGGCGTCGCGGCGATCCTCGATTGATTTCAGGGTCTTTTATTTTTTTGTGTAAAAGGGAGTCGCCACCTAGTATTATGGTCACTAGGAAACCTAGCTGGTCTTTCAGAGATTTTAAGGCAAGGGACTGGTTGCATAAAGGGAAGGTATTAGCACCCCTAGTACGCCCTACCTAAGGTAAGCTGCTTGGTGTTTGGTTTGCTTTATAATTGCTATGGTGTTGGTGTTTTCTAATCCCATAAGTTTTCCTTGGTTTGATTCAAACTAAATTTATTAAGATAGAAATCTAAGGAAATTCCATGTGCTTTAAAAGCTCATTTTTTCCTTAGTATTTCAAGAGTTTGCGACTCGTAAATCGCAAGGAGAAGGGACAAAAAAATTAGAAATCTAGGGCGCTTTAAAAGCCTATTTTTGCTTTAGTGTTTTATACTCTCACAGCTAGTAAACCATGGAGTAAAAAAAAATTGAAATGTCCTGGATTATAATCAAGGCTTCTTTCAAGGATGTGTGATGACTTATTATCCCTAGAAAATTATTTTGGATATTTACCATTTAGGGTTTCTTTATCCAAATATTAACAGTGAATAATAACAAGTTATTCCCATTAAATATTTTGGATATTCATCCCTTTGGGATTTCTTTATCCGAACATTAACGGTAAATAATAGATGAATTCCTCCTAAAATAAGATTTTTTATTTTTTTGGAATATTGGCCAATACCCTTTGGAGTTTTACAAACATGTTGTAAAATCTAGAAATGCAAGAAAATAATTTTTGTTGTGTTTAAGAAATCCATGCGAAAACACATTTTCGAAACTTCCAATATTTTTTGTATATAAAAAAAGAGAGTTCAAAACATGTTAGGGTATTGGTCGTATGCAACACATAAGAAAACAAATTTTGATATATATGTATAATTGCCGCAGTTGCGTCGAAAACCGGGTATTCTAAATACGAGATTTGTATATATTTTTTTACAACATAAAAAAATTCAGACTTTAAAATAAATATTCCAGAAAATAAATCTCTTTCTCTTTCTTTTATTTTTTTTTTTAAAAAACAGCGCAAGTGACCCGGCTGGACACAAAAGCAAAAGGGCACAATCTTCTTAATGAAACAAGGCAAAATGCATGCAAAGAGACCACGTTACTATTCAAGTGAATTAAAATTCACTTGAACAGTGCAAACACAAAGCAAAAAGAATGCATGGTGCGGGGGGTGAAGAGAACAGACCTGGGAACGAAAGGACAACGATGATGTTTGAAGGCTTGCTGGCTAGTCGATCAGTGCTGCAGTCTGCTTCAGTTCTTTCCCCCTATTCTCTGTTGGCGTTCTTCTTCTGAGTTTCACCTCTGCAATCTTCGTGCCTCTTTCTCTCTACTGGTTTTCTGCACTTTCTTCTTCTCTGTTCTGCAGATTTTATATGCAAAAAATGAAAGCAAAGACCGAAAGGCAGTCCCTGCTGGTTTATGGTTTTTCGTTTTTCCTGCGCCTTCTCCCTTTTTTTTTCTCCTCCTCTGTCCTGTTTTTTGTGTTTCCTTTCTCTCCCTCTCTGGTAACTGAGATGAATGAAGACAATGGTACTGCAACTTCTACGCACAGCCGGTGATCACTGCTTCTAGGGACACTGAAAACGATCGCCACGCCGGTTCACTGTTCCTTTTCTTTCCTTCTGCTGATGCTCTCTATGGAGATGATGAGGGAGACGACGATGAAAATGTGCTATGCTGGTTGAGTTCACGCCCCTACCTCTGTGTTTTTCTGCTTTTGACAGTGGCATTCTGCTTTCTTTTTTTCTTTCGTTCCTCTCCTTTCTTTTTCTGCCTGGCTTCACATCTCTCTTTTTTTCTGTAACTTTGTTCCTGTGAAGACTTTCACAGTTAAAAAGATGAACCCCTGATCTCTGCCTTTTCCCCCCCTCCTTTAGGTTAGCAGCCGAGGCTTCTATATAGCCTATACACGACTTTATTTAGGAAACAAACATTACATTAACTCTAGGGTGTATTCTCGGGTGAGCAGAAATAGGAAACCAGAATGTTTGATTCTGATTTTGTGATCAGCAGTGATTTCTTTCCTAGTTAGAGGATGGTGTGGCTCTTTTCTTTCCTTCCATAGGGCTAGCTGCTCCCTTTGAAATGAGGCAACAAAAACGTGGTCTTCAGCTCCAAAAATCAGGCGTGATTAGAAAGGAATACAGTAGAGAAAAAAAGGAAAGAAATCAGATGGAGGGTGCAGCTGCAAAGTCCTATTTTCCTTATTCGGTGTGGTAAAAATCCTGT
>Ga0325404_1003204_pt1 | contig 17518 bp, 14 predicted proteins | sample PopdelMetagenome_18_FD_205664 | JGI IMG/M metagenome (GOLD analysis project Ga0325404, IMG submission 205664) | Populus deltoides microbial communities from Bellville, Georgia, United States - Xylem-Control-R1 | ecosystem: Host-associated > Plants > Phyllosphere > Stem > Wood/Secondary xylem... | reverse complement strand
AATCAAGATTGCTCACGTAGACAACACTTTCAATGGTTATGCTAAGAAGATTGGTGGCGATCATGTCCATTAATGCATCTTTTCTCAAAGATAAGCTGCTGCTTATACCGTGTTTGGTATAATAGTAGAAATTGTTTTTTTAAATAGTTTTTATTTAAAATTATATTAAAATTATATTATTTTATTTTTTAAAATTTATTTTTGATATTAATATATTAAAACAATTTAAAAATATAAAAAAATTATAAATTAAGGAAACAGTAATGGAACTGCTACGCTAAACTGTCCCTGAAATAAACTCTTATGAAAATTATTTTATATATATTTCACAATACATTAAATTTAAATTCATTTTTCCATTCAAATTAAATACAAATGTCAATGTTTGAACAGGAACACTTTGAATACAAGGACATTATTTTTTTTTTATTAATAGAAAAAGAAAGACGAACCAACTAAATAAAAATTATTGTAAATTATTAGGTGTAGACTATAAACGGAAGCAACAGAGACGCCCACAGGCTGAGGCAGAGAGGCAGTACAGATTACAAAACCACCAACCATGCAAGTACAGAGGGCAATTATGTACTTACACAACTTCTTTTTCCAAGTAGTCGTTCAAAAAAAGTCGCTGTCCCAACCAATAAATCTTCCCTCGAAGCCCTTTCCCTCTTCCCATCTCTCTGGCCTCTCTCTCTCTCTCTCCCAAAATCTCTCATTCTTCCGTTTTAATTACTTCAGCTCTGTCTGATATATCGAGAGAGAAATAGATTGGCTCTGTTTTTGACCCCAATTGACGTCACCTAACATGAGAGACCTACAGTTGACCCAGGTTGCTGGAACCCGGAAATCCCCTCCGGCCATGATTTCTTCCGGCGGAGAAGATGCCGATGACATGAAGGAGAATGTTAGGCTTCTTGATTCTTATGAAAGCCTTGGAGATAATGATAATTCGCATAGAATTGTGATCGAGGAAGATGGGTTTAAGAGAATTCAAGTGAGAGTTACAGGGATGACTTGTGCAGCTTGTTCCAATTCTGTTGAATCAGCATTGAAGAGTGTTGATGGGGTTTTCAGAGCTTCTGTTGCTTTGCTTCAAAATAAAGCTGATGTTGTATTTGACCCTGCTTTGGTTAAGGTAGGTTGGTATTCTTAGCGGTGGCTAAATTGAAAAATATTACAATTGAATTTTGATTTTTTTGTGGCGTTTGATTGTTAAGTAGGAGATGAGTTATTGTTAGTTCTTTGAGATTCTTAGCTTTTCATTTGTTAGTAGCTTTGATTTTATCTCGGTTATTTTGAAATTTTGTTTTGCTGAATTGGATCATATTTTAGTGCTCAATGTGAAATAGTTTTAGATTTTCAGTTTGGGTTTGGTTATAGATGATGATGGATTGGAAGTTGTTTTTATAGCATAGTGTTTTGAACTGAATGTTCTAAGTTTTAAAGCCGAGCTGAATATCATACTTTTGACTTTTAAGCTCTAGGTTGGCTTCCTTATCGCTATTGAGTTCATATATTTTCAACCACGGCTTAATTTTTTTTTTTAATGTACATTCATGGATCATATATCATATAGACTTGATTGAGGAACTTCTTTGTGGTTACAGTACTTCTGATGTTAGAAAAGATCCAAGATGACATATTAGTCCTAAATGATGAGAAAGGTATGATTTGACACTGCTATTGATAAAGCAGAACAACAGGACATCCTATATAACTTACTCTGGATGCATTCAGGTTAAAGATTTCTTGCTCCTACATTTTCCTTTTTGAATACACTCAGAAAGTTCGACTTTGAAATTCTAGGTCCCCATTTTCTGAATACATTTCTTGCTATGGGTGGGGGTTTGGTAAATTGAAATATTCAGGTACTCAAAAAAATTGTAAATTGTATGTTTTATAGATTGATTGCAATGCTTCAAGTGAATCTCAAGGTTATATATTTTTGGCTTATGAAAGAGGGTTTCCACAGTTGTTGAAAGACACCTAGATAACAGGATCACTGAGATGTTTATATAAGTGTGAGATATTTATGTCACATGGTTTCCTTCTCTGAATGGCTTAAGTGAACTGCATGGGCTTTTACTTTGCGTGGCTTAACCGCTGTTAACGTAAATGTACTGAAGTATTTTATAAATGCCTCTGAATTCAGGATGACGATATCAAGAATGCAATTGAGGATGCAGGCTTTGAAGCAGAGATTCTATCTGAACCCATTAAATTAAAAACAAAGCCAAATGGAACCCTTTTGGGGCAGTTCACAATTGGAGGTATGACCTGTGCTGCCTGTGTAAACTCTGTTGAAGGCATTTTGAGAGATCTTCCTGGTGTCAAAAGGGCTGTGGTGGCTTTAGCTACTTCTTTAGGGGAAGTTGAGTATGACCCTATTGTCATTAGCAAAGATGATATAGTGAATGCTATTGAAGATGCAGGCTTTGATGCGTCTCTTGTACAGAGTAGTCAACATGATAAAATTGTACTTGGAGTTGCTGGGATATTCAGTGAGGTGGATGTACAGCTTTTAGAGGGAATACTGAGCATGCTTAAAGGAGTAAGACAATTCCGTTACCACTGGATATCCAGTGAACTAGAAGTTCTCTTTGACCCTGAAGTTCTAGGTTCTAGATCCTTGGTTGATGGGGTTGAGGGAGGGAGCAATGGGAAATTTAAATTATATCCCATTAACCCTTACTCAAGAATGACTTCTAAAGATGTTGGAGAGACCTCTGTTATGTTTCGACTTTTCCTTTCCAGTCTGTTTCTTAGTGTGAGTATTTCTTAACATGCTAATGGTTTTGATTATCTCTTCAATAGTGTACCTCTAATGTTTTTTCTTTCTTTCTTTATGTTTATGTGTGTGTGTGTGTGTTGGGGTTGGTTGGTTGGTGAGTATGTTGAGGTTAGTTTACAGTTGGTATCATTGTCTACCTGCTTTCATACACAAGTGTGCGCTATATCTCCTGGTTTCTTCTAAGGACTGAGGATAATTGAGAAGGCATTATATGTTAATACATTCTTCTGAGAATCTCGCTATGGTGACATCTTCTCTTTGAACACTTGGAAAGCCCATATAGGCATCTGTTTGTTTCTTTGTTGGTCTGTTTTTATTTTTTTACTGTTGTATTAATTATTGGCATTTGATGAATTGTATCCAGATTCCCATCTTCTTCATGCGAGTAATTTGCCCTTATGTACCACTGTTGTCTTCCTTGCTGCTCTGGCGCTGTGGACCCTTCCAAATGGGTGATTGGTTGAAGTGGGCATTGGTGAGTGTTGTTCAATTTGTAATTGGGAAGCGCTTCTACGTGGCAGCTGGTAGAGCCCTTCGAAATGGTTCAACCAATATGGATGTTTTAGTTGCATTGGGAACTTCAGCCTCATACTTCTACTCTGTTTGTGCACTACTATATGGTGCAGTCACTGGCTTTCAGTCTCCAACATATTTTGAGACAAGTTCCATGCTGATTACATTTGTATTGTTGGGGAAGTATTTGGAGTGCCTTGCCAAGGGGAAAACGTCAGATGCTATCAAGAAGTTAGTAGAACTTGCTCCAGCAACAGCACTGCTGGTTGTCAAAGACAAAGGTATTTTTTCGATCTTTCCTTTTTAATTTTTTGCACTTGAGATATGGTTTGAAATTATCTCATTAAAATTTTTTCACAATGAGCTATAGCCAATATCGAAACACAGATAAATTCCCCTCAATCTTAATCAGGCTAAAAATAATAAAAATGAAGAGCTAAGTAAATTTTGGTTCATTTTCTAGGTGGAAGGTGCATTGGAGAAAGGGAAATAGATTCATTACTTATTCAGCCTAGTGACACATTAAAAGTTCTTCCTGGTACCAAAGTTCCTGCTGATGGTGTGGTTGTATGGGGTTCAAGTTACATTAATGAAAGCATGGTGACTGGTGAATCTGTGCCTGTTTTGAAAGAAGTTAGCTCATCAGTTATTGGAGGTACGATGAATTTACACGGCGCTCTTCACATAAAAGCTACTAAAGTAGGATCAGATGCTGTTTTGAGCCAGATAATTAGTTTGGTTGAGACAGCTCAGATGTCCAAAGCTCCAATTCAGAAATTTGCAGATTATGTAAGTACCCCTTAAGTGGCTTCAGCTTGGCTCTATTTTACCACTATTGTCCTTCTGGTAGAAATTTTTATGGAATATGTCATCTGCTTTGGGAAGAATTGCAGTTCCTGTTGCTTGCCTATCTGTAGTAACTGAATGAGTTTTCATGCACTAAGTAAACCGTACCTTTGTTAAACACTTGTTAGCTGTTGCCAAACATGTCCTTGCTAAATTGCCAATCCATATTCTTATGTGCCAAATATATGCTATGCATTAGCTTAATTGTCTCTTATTTTGATGTAAAAAGGTCCAATTTCAGTTGTATTAATGTTAATTTGAGCTAGTTTTATTGGGATGAGGGAGACACTGCTATGATCAGAATAAAAACTGGCTTTAAGACTGCCAGTTTTGTCTTTCTGGAATATTTTATGGTTCATGTTGCTGTTGGCTGTTTTTACAAATAAATTGTCAAAGGGATTATGTATTACTTGATATACAAGTTCAGTCAATTTTTAAAATCTCGTAATCCAGTTTTTCTTTGTCTGTTCCCCTCCCACTGAATTACCAGTATTGCTAGATCTTGGATAGAAGGAAACCAATAGGATATTTTATCTTGTTTGGACATTACTTGTTAAAACCATCTGACTTGTGTCTTGTTTTATATACATATCTGGTTGCTCATTTCTTTCTGGCCACTCTTTTTTCCATAGGCAATCATTGGTGTTATTATGCATATAGAAAGATATGTACTCAGATTGTCTTACTCTTTAATATTCTTCTTATATTAGATGTCTCTATGAATTGCAGGTGGCAAGCATTTTTGTTCCTATAGTTGTTGGATTGTCTTTGGTGACATTCTTTAGCTGGTAAGTTCATTGCTTGTTTTGCTTTGTTGATGTGGCATCTTATTTTTTTTAATGGTTGTATTCATAAATTCTTTTGATTAAATATTTTCTGTAATCGTTTGCAGGTACATTAGTGGAATTTTGGGAGCTTACCCAGAAGAATGGCTTCCAAAAAATGGCACTTACTTTGTCTTTTCCCTTATGTTTTCAATCTCAGTTGTGGTAATTGCATGCCCATGTGCACTTGGCCTGGCAACACCAACCGCTGTCATGGTTGCTACTGGGGTTGGGGCTAACAATGGTGTGCTGATAAAAGGAGGAGAAGCTTTGGAAAGGGCCCAGAAGATTAAGTACGTGATATTTGATAAAACAGGTACTCTAACCCAGGGAAAAGCCAGTGTTACTGATGCAAAAGTTTTCACTGGAATGGGCCGTGGAGAATTTCTCAGATGGGTGGCCTCTGCAGAGGTGATTTTTTGCTTGTCAAATGTATCTTTGCATGTGTTTGCATGTGATGATTATGATATGTGTGCATACACAGCCTACCAGAGCTTGGTTATGGCTTGGTGTCCCATTTAAGGTTTCAAAGTTTGTGCCTTGAGTGTTGGTACAGAGGATACCCATAATTTAAAACTACAGGAAAATAAGCCATAATGCATTTTGTGACATGCTATGAGTAATTAGGCACTGAAGGGAATCAACCCCCCCTTCTTTGTTACAGATTATTCAAAAATATAAAAACAATCTCTGATTCTCCATTACCTTGTTTACATGTGTCAGGCTAGCAGTGAACATCCACTGGCAAAAGCAATAGTGGAATATGCACGTCATTTCCATTTCTTTGATGAACCTTCTGCAACCAGCCAAACCCCCAGCAGAGAGTCTACAATCTCTGGGTGGCTTCTTGATGTCTCAGACTTCTTGGCTCTTCCTGGAAGAGGTGTGAAGTGCTTTGTAGATGGAAAACAAGTTTTGGTGAGTTCCTTGGCATAATAAATATGTAACATATTACAGCTTGAATCTCGAGAAAAATGTTCAATCACTTCCGGGAATACTCATAGGACTGTATTCTTAACAGGTTGGTAACCGGAAACTTATGACTGAGAGTGGAATTGCCATTCCAGACCAAGTGGAACATTTTGTAGTAAAGCTTGAAGAAAGTGCAAAGACAGGCGTCCTTGTTGCGTTTGATGACAAAATAATTGGTGTTTTGGGGATTGCAGATCCATTAAAGAGAGAAGCTGCTGTAGTGATAGAGGGCCTTCTGAAAATGGGTGTCAAACCAGTCATGGTGACAGGGGATAATTGGAGGACAGCACGTGCAGTTGCTAAGGAGGTTAGTATATTTTCTATAATACCATGCCCATAATTTTTTTCCGGAAACTTTGACCTACTTTCACAAAGAAAATCTATTTTCACACAATTTTGAACAGTTTGTAGATCCATGACTGAATTGAATGAAACAATCACTCTGTTGTTATCCCCTCTTTCGTGAAACTAGACACCAACGTTGTGGAAGTATGATCTCCCTATTTATGCATCCTGGTTCTGATCAATCTTTACCATTTCTCTTGATCCCACAAGACAATAGAATCAAAGTCCTTCCTTAATAGATGTCTGATTTTTTGCTGTGGCAGAATTATTATCATTTTAATCTTCACCAATATGATTTTTTTCAATACTTAACATGAAGTGAAAATTTTGCACTACAACGTGTTTTCAAACAGTTCTAGTAGTGATTTTACGGTTGTGATTTAGGAACCCACATGAAACCATAATAGTTTCCTAGTTTTGCTGAATAAATAAGTGTTGATTGCTGGCATCATTGGCTCATTCCCTCTCATTTGTGCTGTTATTAATAGGCCTCTTTTTAAACCCAAGTGCTCCATCACCAGCTTCATGTTGGTCATTGTTATTATGCTATATGGCTCTTTATATGCTGATTTTAGCTGCACTTTGCCTACTAACTTGGAGGCTAAAACCAAACTTAAGCTATTTTCTGTGTGAAAAAAAAAATCGATTTACATTGGGTTGGCTTTATATTTTGGCTGTAATGTAAGTAACTTCTAGTTTTTCTTGTATTGTTTGGAAGGGAATTTTTTCCTTTGTTCATTTTTCTTTTCAAGTAAGCCTAAAGACTTTTTGCTGAGCAGGTGGGCATTCAAGATGTCAGGGCTGAAGTAATGCCAGCTGGCAAAGCTGATGTTATCCGCTTATTTCAAAAGGATGGAAGCATCGTATCAATGGTGGGTGACGGCATCAATGACTCGCCTGCTCTAGCTGCTGCAGATATTGGTATGGCAATTGGGGCAGGGACGGATATTGCCATAGAAGCTGCTGACTACGTGTTGATGAGGAATAACTTGGAGGATGTAATCACAGCCATTGATCTCTCAAGAAAAACCTTCACTCGCATTAGACTGAATTATATTTTTGCCATGGCTTACAATGTGATCGCAATACCTATTGCTGCCGGGGCTCTATTCCCTTCTCTAGGGATCATGTTGCCACCATGGGTAGCCGGTGCTTGCATGGCTCTCTCATCTGTAAGTGTTGTGTGCTCTTCTTTGCTTCTTCGAAGATACAGAAAACCCAGACTTACCACCATCTTGGAAATAACCGCGGAGTAGAAAGAGAGAAAAACAAGAACTCTAGTTGTCAGATCCCTTCTCTAGGGATCATGTTGTCACCATGGGTAGCCGGTGCTTGCATGGCTCTCTCATCTGTAAGTGTTATGTGCTCTTCTTTGCTTCTTCGAAGATACAGAAAACCCAGACTTACCACCATCTTGGAAATAACCGCGGAGTAGAAAGAGAGAAAAGCAAGAACTCTAGGTGTCAGATCTGTAGGGAAAAAAAGAGAAGAAAACGGAGATGAAGAGGATGATGGGACATAAAATTCTCAATTTTGTATCTATTTCTCTTTCTTTCGCACACTTGTTGTACACCGAGGGGATGCAATTCATCACCCGAAATGTAAATGTACTTGTATAATGTCATCATTGTTGTATTTTCTTGTGGTCTTCCCCATTCAATGAAAAGGGTTTGGTTCGTTCTCTCTCTCTCGTTTATTGTACTCTCTGACAGTTCCATTGATTTGAAAATAATCTTACTGGACATTGAAAGAATTCGTGGAAACTACTGTTGGGGTGGCTTGGTTCACATTTTCCTTCTGGAATTTCCTTCTATAAAACTCGGCTAGCGATGCTGTATTGCTGGAAAACGTAAACCTAGGGTTTTAAAGATGAAGCCACCTGGACCTCCTTCCGGCGCAATAGGCTTGTCAACTGGCTTTCAGAACGGGACTCTCTCTCTTTAAGTGAGTTCCGGTTCGTGTGGAACTGACCCTAGGAAGTGGGAAGATATAGCTGCAGGTTTTTTTTTCCTTCAAACAATAAATTAAGATCACAGCACCAAAACTGCCACAGTAGCAGCAAGGTGGGAAGTGAGCACATCAAGTCAATAATTTTTAATTTTTTATATTTTGAATAGCTGAGACAAGGAACCCACATGAACCATGTGGGCTTTGACACAGGCAATATTATTGATAAAATTCAAGAACAAATGCAATGGCTATGTGGGAGAAGCAAGAGATCGAAGTATAAAATCATTGATTGATGCTGGTAGAATGGTGAAGGCGCAGCAATCTTCACATCAGTCCAAGGTGCCACACCCGCTAGGTGATCAAATCAAATTTCTTTATGTATGGGATGAAACATGTACAGTATATTATATAGACCAAGTCAAGTCTAGAAAAGTTTTTTGGCAATAAATCCGTTCATATAATTCAACTGTGATCGGAGAGATGATAAGTTTGATCTGGAAAATTGTTTTATCTCACCGGTCCATGTTATGCACCTACCGCTGTTGTCCAAGTCAACACTAGCACTTGAAGCTTGCTTTCACACCACACTTGACGAAAGAAAAGTAGTATGCCACAGCTGTTTCTACTCTCTAGAAAGATGTGCTTTCAACTTTCAACCTTCAACTTTCTGTTTTATTTATTTATTTCGTAATTGAGTAAGGCCACCTAAAACAAAAGGCTTTTCACTACTAGCCATGTAGTTTAAAATCTTCCAATGTTATCCTTCTATTTCCCACAACTTCCAATCTTGCACCTAAATATTCAATAGCTTACCTTTTAAATTTGTTTTTTGAGTTTTTTTAAGGTTTTATGAGATATTATATATTTCTAGGTTTCAGATAAATTAAAATAAAATATAAACAAACTAAAAATCAACTCTTATTTGGTAATAAATTAGCTCAGATGCTCGTGTTGGTCAGATATCTTTTTCTTTTCCCTCCCCTTCTCTCTTGGGACAAGCCTTCATTAGGATTGAGTTAGATGAAATTCGAGATTAAATCTAAAAGTTATTAGAGAATCAGGAACTATATAGAAAAAAAAAAGGCTTGAACTTGGGTGAGATGACATTCAAGACTAAATTGAAGAGTTATTAGAGAATCAATGACTAAATTATACAAACAGAGCAAAAAATATCTAACGTGTGTGTTACATGTTCTAGCATGTGAAAGGAACAGCCATATTAGGGTGGTACTGCTTGCGACTTCCTCCGATCTTTAATGTCAACTTTTCTTAATGTTGTTAGCATTGTATTGGTGAGACCTTCCTTCCAAGACATCACGTGGTGTTGATGGAGCCTAAGTGTGGCCATGGCAACCAATTCTTTTTCTCTTTCTTCTATTTTTATTTGTCTCTCCTTCCCTTGGTTTTCATGTCTAGTTTCTTCTCAGTCATAAAATAGGGCTGCATTTTTTTTTCTTAATGACAATTCCAGTCCCTCTATCTTTAGTCCTTTGTAAAACAAAACATTTAAATTAATTTTTTTATAAAATCAAGTGCCAACTTGACATCAAGATTTTTTTGGACACTACAAGGACTTTATATCAAGCCAATTAAATCAAATTATAGAGCCTAATACTGATTAAACACATTGAGTAAGGATTGAATTAAATGACCAAAAAACTATGGTGACGGAAAAAAAGACAAACAATGGATGAATGGAACTATTAGAAGAAACAATGAAAAAACCCTAGCTATTTGATTTTTTTACTTAATTAATAATGGAAAATTCATTTTTGTTTTTAATAATTAGAGGGGCAACATTGGGAAAAACCAAACTAGGGGGGTAGAAGTGTGGAGCATTGAAGAATCTACGAGGGCAAAAACATAGTTTAGCGAAAAACAGGAAATTGGTAAATAATCATGCCAAGTCTTGGATAACAATCAGGGTGGTGTGCGTATTCAATTTCTGAAGCAATCACTTTGAATGGGATTATAATAGAATTGACTTGTAAGAGGATCAATCAATGAGTTGCCTTCCTGGTTAAACGACACATCGACTCCCTGCCCTACAAACGTGGCCTTCGGTAAGGACGTCAAAGTTGATAGTCAACTAATTAATCAATACATGCCTTTCAGACATTATTGTGGACCTGGAAAATGACCTTTGGTCAAAACCACATCTCTTCCACCTGCTTGCATTGCAAGCTAACTAGTGGCTAAACCTTGTTGGAATCATAGAATTTCCAGGCAGTTTCCTGAATGCCCAAATAATCCTTAATCTTGGAGAGCAGGGAATTTGTTTTAAATGGGAACATAATCCTAGCTAATCCATAAAATAAACACCACTGCCTGCTTCATAATCCTAGCCAATCCTTAAAAAAAACCAGAATATACATCAATGCCTACGTCAAAGCCTCGATACCATCACCAGCTTTATGTGAAACGAGAGAATTGATTATTTTTGCCGATACCATTTTGTGGGAGAGGCGGCACAAAACATCAATCTGTAGCAAATTCGAATACTGAATATAGGGCATATATATCGTTTTCAACCCTATCTTGCATTAGCTAGCAGCCTTCATTAATTCATTAGATGTTCATATTGATAATTCTAAGAGCTGGAATTCCCAAGAATTTTACATGGTGGATATATTCCGTCGAAAACAGGATCATGACATTAATGAATTGTTGATCGTGTACATGCACATATATATACTTCAATTTCATGTAAAAGAAATTCAAGAAACACATTTATGACAGTAGAAAAATACCAATCAATGCCGTGCGCTGATGAATGACTAAGTATATTAAGTGCCGAAGTCAAATGGGGAAATCATCCATTGGTCCCTTCTGATCGACGACGAAACATATTCCTAACGAATAAATACAGAAGAAGAAAAAAAGGAAAAAAACAAAAACAAAAACAAAAACAAAAACAAAAACGAAGGGATATGGAACGTCGTCTTTACTTTTGAATTGAATCTGAAGGTACAAGAGTACATTCAACCCACTAGGATGTTTGATTCTAGTCAAAAGAGACTAAGGGTGGTCATTCTTAGACGCTTGATTCAACAATATCTTTGGTTGAATAATTATTATTTTCAACATATATTATTCTGTGTAGGCAATAAAACTGTTTCGAAAATTAAGGCATTGCTTTTGGTTTCTCAAAACAAAGGGCCAGGTGTTTGATATCGACGAGGAGAATTGACGCAGAAGAAACTAATAAGGGAGAGGTGGTGGTTTGGGATTGCAAATCACGGTAATAAAAAGCAGTGCTGCATTATTTTGATGAATCTATATTAATTTAAGCAAGATTTTCTGACCAAGAAGCTAAGACCATCTCGAATGAACCCGAAGATAACCTACTATAAGTCTAAAGGTGATTTTCACTCTCTGGTATTGTGATCTCATTGACAAAAACAGCTGTTGCTTCCAGGAAACTACACTGGCTTCGGCCTTAGTGGGCCCAGTTTGTCTCTCTCCCAAGGAATAGTCAAGAGTAAGCACAATTACTTTGACTGAAGATGGTCTTCTCAGTATATATATGACTCGAGGTTTACATTTGTATTTGTTTGCTTTCCATACTAAATAACACGGCTTAATACAGTGCCAGACAGGCAATTTAAGATTACCATCAGAGCCACCGTGAGTGACACTATGGCTAGTTCGTCGAGTGATTGGGTGCAAGTGCAACTCTATGAACAAGCCAATATTCATGGACAGGCAACACCTTCCTTTGGATTCTCAGATGCCATCAATGTTGCAACCAGTGGTGCATCGCATATCATAAATCCAAGCAGTTCAATTACATCAAGTGCTGGTGATCAGACGTTGACCCCTAAAGGTTGTGGGTCGAAGCCAATCAAAAGGAGGTCTAGAGCTTCTAAGAAGACACCAACCACCCTGCTCACTGCCACCACCGCAAATTTCAGAGCCTTGGTGCAACAATTCACTGGCTGTCCTAGTAATCCCATTTCAATCGGGAACCAAAAGGGTCCAATCACCTTGAATTTTGGACTCGGGAGTGCACAAGATCATAGCTACGCGACTGCAGAAATGGCACCTTTTGACAACATTTATTATCATGGGCAATCTCAGATGCAAGGACGACAGCAACCGAGGGAAAACGCACAGCAACTGCACCAGGACCAAGGATTACTTGATCATCTTCCTAATAGTAATGCTTACTTCTCGTTGTCTAGTGACCTTGGACCTAATTTAGACAGGCCAGCTGATGATGGGCTTTTCAATATGGACGATATTGCTTTGCAAGAACTTGCTAAGGAGTCTTTCTCCGATGAAAATATGAATAATATTGATTGCTTTTAGGGATAGTTAACCATATATATCCAGGTGCGGTTTTGTTCGTAGAATCTCCTCTTAGAGCTATATTGTATGTTTATCCATCAATTCCACAGGCATCTATGCTAATTGCTATTTATTAATTCCTCATCCAAATAACATAGGAAAAGGAATTAAGACTAAGACTATATACTATATACTATATATTAAATTTTCATTTTTTTTTATCAAACAGAGTGGGATAGAGCTGAATCTTAGTGAACAGTGACACCATAGACCAAAGTTATGATTAACTGCAGGCTATTTGGTAAGAGAAAAAACAAATCACTGGAGTTTTGATCAATTGAAACCTAACCTTTCATTTATCTGATTTTGATTCCTAGCCCACGAATTTTTTTTCAATTCATTTTTGTATTGTTGTATTGAAACTGATGGCATGGCAAACAATTTTAAGCTAATTTATGATGATTTGGTTGGGATTTCATTCTTATGCCAGGGGCGAGAATGCATATCCTTCTGCTCATCAATGGGATGGTGATGATGACTTCCTTTAAAATTGAACGTTTTTACTTTGTTATTTTTCTGGCATATGCTCGCTTCTTTTGCATGCCCAACTCAGATTATACTGAAGTGTTTGGATTTTCTTGATTTACGGGGGAGTTGGCACACAGAAAACAACGATTCCTTTCTGATGCTAATGATGGAAAATTAGAAATGGGATGTGTATATTTATATATATTTTCTAACCCCCATGGCACTTTGAATAATCCTCTAATATCCATACATCAATTAAACCACCTTGCACATGCCTTAAGGTAATTGTTCATCCATCTTTCGGAGACTCATTTCGTCTCTACTTTGCCGCAAGCAATCGCCGGACTCTGGGTGTGGCATGTTATCAAATTCTCAAGTTACCATATCAAACCTCAAGTTGAGTTTGAACATGGTGTATCGTCAAATTCTCTATTTCTTGGTGGCAGGTTTTGAGAAAAAGATATTTTGACTTTGATGCAGAGCTCCATCTACAACAACAGGGGTAGCAGAACGCGGATGACAGTAAGAAAGAGAAGCTCGTTAGGTGTCAGGCTAAACATCATATACATAAAGCATTCATGTTCCTCAAGAACAGAAAGCACCCTAACACCTCTTGTCAAAGAATGGAAGAAAAATCCACAGATAAAACCAACTCCTTATCCCGCTGGTGTTTGGACAATCATAAGTTCTTGTGCCATCGGATTCCAAATGAAAAACACCCTCTTTGCTCAAGTGTTTTGAAAAGTACTAACGAAGAACAGAAAGGTGAACAATTAAGCAGTCGCAACGGACGCGTGGGGGCTTGCTCATTTGCCGTACTAGAATCTGTGAGTGAATAATCAAGCAGTGGCATTTGAATTTGATGCCTGACACCTTGTTTGCTTGCTATGTACTAATCTCGGGCCGTTCATTCTAAGAACCGAAACTTGTTGAGTTTCAAACCAAATCAGTGGATCGAAAGGTTAAAATAGAATTACACCTGCAAGCATGGCCCAAGCATTCTGATTTCTGATTTAAATCCTTCGACAACCACATCTTCATCGACTGATTTAGCATTCTCGCCTTTTGAATACAACATATATTATTTCCCATCTGCATCCGCCACTATCTTCTACTGGAACCTTTAAAATATGAGTATGACTCCTCGTGAAGATCAATTGCAAGAATAGAACGATTCTCACGCCAAGATTTGTTTCCGGTCAAATAAATAACCCCTTGATTATTTGAATATAGCAAGATTCTTGATTTTGTTTTGGTAGGTATTTTATTTTTTTAATTAGAAAGTAATGTTTTTATATATAACAAACATAATTTAAATTTAAGATAAATTAATTATAAATTATACAATACAAACATAATGCAAACAAATATAATTTTAAAATTTAAAATATTTTTAAATAGGTAAGATTAAATAGATCTTTAACTTAAAGTAATTCAACTTAAACAAAATATCAAAATATTATGAAAGTAAAATATTTTAACACAAATATTTTAAATATAAAGTTAAGTCAATGTTATCAAGGCTAGTGAAATCTAAAGCATCTATTGTTTTGCTCAAATTCCTACAAAGTATAAACATGAAAAAAAACAACATGAATATAAACCATATATATTAGTGATAAATCTAATTTTAAAAAATTAATATCATTGTTAATGAAAATAACAATAATAATTTTTAATATTATTATCAATATCATTGTTATTGAAAATAATAATGAAAAAGAGTTTTTTATAATTGGATGATTTAATTAATTAAATTGAACAAGATTTAATTTGATTTAATGGCTTTTCAAGAGCGGAACGGAACATGTGGAATGAAACCGGAGTGTTTCAGATGGAATTTAGTCGAAAAATCCGGAACGGACCGAGATTTAAAATGAAATGAAATTTGTTCCGTTTTGTTTCATTTTTTGAATTAGTATGGAATGTTTCGGCCATTCCGAATGAAACGAAATGAAATTGACAACCTTAAAATATAGAGTCAATTTAGGCATTACCCATTGAACCCCATTTGTAATTGAGGTTACACTTAATTTTTGTCAAAATTTAATTTTTTTATTTGAAATTATTATTATTTTTAATATTTTTGAATATGTATTAGTGTTAAAAATAAATTAAAAAAATTAAAAAAATATTATTTTAATTTATTTATAAATAAAAATACTTTTAAAAATAACAAGTGGCTTAAGTTAAAAAGGGTTTTATTTTATTGATAAATGGACGTCCATATCACACGGAGATCGAGAAGACTGCAAGCCCAAAGGTTAGCCTACAGATTATAAAAAAGAGGAGACATAGTGAAAAGACAAATGAAAAAGCTAATCGAGAAAAACTTTTTTTTTTTTTTTCAAAGCAATACAGAGAAAAAAGAAGAAGAAGGAATAACACATATCAAAGTTTATTTAAATTTATTTAGAAAAATAATACAATTTAATAAAATATAAATAATATATGCATCTCACTGTGGACTATAAGAGCTGTGGATTCAAGCAGTTAATCTCACCATTCCTTTCAAATTATCGCGATGATTCTCTAGCCTTCTCGCAACCATGTTGGCTCACCCTTCACTCTTTGAGCTTTGTTTTGGTTTTGACATTTTTTACTGGTTCTTCTCTAATCGTGTCTTGGCTGTTGCGGCTTGGTTGAACATGGCTAAGAGCTGGTAGGTGTTCGCTGCTGTTTTCTAGGCGCGAGATGTAGCTTTTAACTGTTTGCTGCCGTTTTGTTATCGCCTTCTACACATTAAGTTTGAAGTATGTTCCAAAAGATTATTTGAAGAACTCATTTTGACTTGCCCATTCTCTCTATGTTTGAAATCAGTCCAAATTAATGATGTCATGATTACCAGAGATCTGCCAAGTCTAATTTTATAGTGAAATTGTCCTTTCAGGTGTTTGTTGTGACAAAAACGCTTTCGAAATGAAACGCCAAACACACCAACTATTGCCATGAAAACAGAGTTCCTGTGAATGCAAGATTTTATTGGGAATCAAGCCCGAGGCTTTAAGATTTGTGACGAGGACAAAAGTTGCATGCACACCTATAAGTTTTGGTGTCTACCTGTGCATTTGGTGGTGGAGACGACCTTCTTCAACCTATTGGAACGTGAGGGGCATGGATTGAAGAGGTTAGTCAACATATGGAGTGCAGGAGTCTTTATTTCTTTTAAGCATCCATAATATCGAAAACATTTACACTCCACTCATGCATTTTTGTGACTGTTATGTTACATTATGGAATGAAGTTACTCTAGCAGATTAGGAGTCATAGGGGCACAAAATTGGCGAGTTCTATTAAGAAATCACAATTGTCATTGTAAGGGATCTATCTTTTGCAGAACAAAGGCTGAGTGGTAAAATTCCAAAGGTCTCCATTTCCTCTTAATACCCACAATGCTTACATGGATTTGCACTCCACTCATGCTGGTTTCTTATGTTGCATTGTGGAATGAAATTGCTCTTGTAGCTCAGGACTTACAGGCACAGAATTGGTGAGGATCGTTTTATTAAGAAACCTCGTATTGTGGTTGCGAGGGATCTTTTTTTTTGCAGGCCAAAGGTTGAATGGTAAAATTTCAAGGATTTCAAAATCATATGCAATGGTTCTCCTTTCTGGGATTTCTTTTTTCCCCCCGCATACAATTGCTCCACTGTTTGTTCTTGATTTGAAATCTTGTTTCCATCTTCATGGTTATGATCTCCTCTCTACCTTTTGTTCTAGCAGTTTTGAAATTACCTTGCTTTTTAGTTGGCTTTTTAGGCATCCTTTATTTCATTTGAATTATTTGCTCACAAATTAAGAAAAAAAAGTCTTTTCGAGTCAGATTTCTCTTTATTCTTTCGTTCTATGTTTTGGTATACCATAATTATAGTCATAAGACAATTAATTCCAAACATATAAACCATTTTTTAAGCAGTTATTTTGAGAGTTTTAAATTGTAGAGTGCTCGGACTAAAAATTCCTGAACAAAGAGTTGGAAATTTAAAGAAGAAAAATCTCAATTTTAAAGAGTTCGAATTACCATTCTTTATCCCATGAAAGAACTCCAACCGCTTGATCAAACCTGCAAAGCCCCCATTCATTTGATGCAAAGAGGGACAAGCCCAAACAATTAATAGTAATTGCTCCCACTTTGCCTCATCAATGTGACTGATGACGTTCTTTCTCTATAATTTCACCAATATGCATCAGATAGTGATAAAGTGGAGAGGGGAAGAGGAGGAAACGTTGAAACCAATATAAAATGGGAGACAATCGACAAATCTAGTAATGAAATAGTATATTTGACGATAAAAATAATCTTAGTATAAAAAAAAACTCATTTTTAGGCTGGGCCAAACAGCTAGAAGTCCAGGAAATGTTGTTTCGGCTTGGTTCAAATACCTGGAAATTCTATTTGATTAGGCCAAGCCTAAATAGGTAGGATTGCTACCTAGCGCGCGAATATTTTTCTTCA
>Ga0325404_1003199_pt1 | contig 17534 bp, 12 predicted proteins | sample PopdelMetagenome_18_FD_205664 | JGI IMG/M metagenome (GOLD analysis project Ga0325404, IMG submission 205664) | Populus deltoides microbial communities from Bellville, Georgia, United States - Xylem-Control-R1 | ecosystem: Host-associated > Plants > Phyllosphere > Stem > Wood/Secondary xylem... | reverse complement strand
TCTTTTGGTCTCAATTTCCACAAGACAAGTCCAAACTATAAAGGATACTGCCCAAGATGTTTTTTAGCATCTGGATGCCTGTGTTTGAGCTTCCCTGAACATGCAATCTCAACTAGAAATTTGATCTGTCACTAATGGAGCCAGAATGATCGAAACTCACTAATGGAGCCACAACCAAGATGGGTTGTTCAGCCAGGTTTGAATAATTCACAATCCCATGACAGCACGTTCGTGGGTTGGTCGGCTGGATTTAGGTGAGTTGCACGTAATTTGAAGAATGACTAGAATATTATCTTAGTGGTTAATATTTAAAAAAAAATGTAAAAAAACATTAAGAGTATAGAGAATATTTTAATAGTGTTATTAAACCTAATCAGATGAGTTAATTTTTAAATCTTCACTCAACTTTTTGTTAGACTCAAGATACATGACTACTAGAACTAGACATTTTGGGTCTGGAAGCCATGCGCCTCAGGCGCTTTAAGTCTAGCAGTCATGTTAAACCCATGCGTTTGGGTCTGACAACAATGTCAGACCCATGATATTTAGGTCTAGCAGTCACGTCAGACTCATGTGCCTCGATCTAGTGGCGGAGCTAGAGTTTTTTAAATGAGGGGGCAAATTATTAACAAATACTATATTATATAGATATGAATTAGAAATCAATTCAAAACATATACACTAATTCATATGAAGTAAAATTAATTTAAAAATACTTTTAAAATGAAAAAACTTACATTATAATTGTTCTCTTTGAGTTTTCATATTTTGAAACCTCTTCATAATAGCTTTATTATCATTTTTATCGAAGATATCTTTCTCAATGTATACAACCAAACTATCATTCATTCATTTATCTCTCATCCTATTCTGCAATCTACTATTGACAATATGCATAGCAGAAAAAACTCTCTCCACTGTAGCAGTTGCAACTAGTAGAAGTAATGACAATTTGGTAAGCATATATACTAATGGAAATATCAAATTCTTCTTTGTTTTTACCATTTTCTCTACAAGACTAGTAATACCTTCAATACCAGAGAACTCACCATCACCACGTAGATTAATAATATACATATCAAGTTGGTCACCAAGTACCATAAGGTCTACTATAGAGAATTCACTATGATAAAAAAAAAAAAAAGCAAGATGAATAAGCTTTTCTTTGTTGAAAGTAAGAAAGAGTCACTTGGGTTTAAACATGCCACACAAAGAAGTAACTCCGTACTTATCTCAGTAAAACGATCATCCAACTCAGTAAGTTGCATGTCAATGATATTGTTAAACAATTCATAACGAAAATGGTATAGGTTTGTAATACCTTGAGATTTTTGCCTTGAACGCCCAAGAAACTTGTACTCATCATCCATGTTTAGAATATCAATATCATGTTTAATGCAAAAAGATGACACTTCTTCTAGTAAAGATTCCCAATCATTCTCTCTCATCATTTTGAAACGTTCCTTTGACACATAGCATTTTTTATGTCTTTATCTTTTCTTTGTGATGCTTGTGAGAACTCATTAGCAACAGCTAGTATCCTTTTCAAACAATGAAGCATGAACACAAAATTAAATGATTCCATAATACTTGTTAAAACGACTACTTCTGTTCTCTGTTCTGAGTTCACCCATCCTCCCTTATAATCTCAAGCACGTCAAGAACTGATGAAAACATTGCAAATAGATGAATAATTGTAACATTGTGGGAGCCCCAACGGGTATCACCATACCTTCTAAGAGAAGTTTCTTGATTCAGGCCTCATCCACTAAAAATTTCTTCATTTTCAAGTCCTTTAATAATTCTAACATATTGTTTTTCTCTAATCACCTTCATCCTTTTACATGATGCTCCAATTATATTTATAATACTAGAAATAAAATTGAAGACATCTCCAACTTTATTATGCTTCTTTGTAACAGCTACAAGAGTCAATTGAAGTCAATGAGCAAAACAATGTACATAATATGCACTCGGATTGTTATTTAGAATAAGTGCTTTCAAGCCATTGAATTCACCTTGAATGTTACTAGCTCCATCATATCCCTGACCATGCAATCTTGATATGCTTAACCCATGTTTAGAAAACAAAGCTTCAATAGCTACCTTGAGTGAACTAACAGTTATATCTGACATATGTTGAATGCTAAGAAAACGTTCAATTATATGTCCATTATTGTCTACATATCGTAAAACAACTATCATTTGTTCCTTGATTGATATGTCACGTGACTCATCAACTAAAATTGAAAATAATGAGTCACCTAGATCTTTGATAATCACATTTGTAATCTCCTCTGCAGCAGCTTGAGTAATGCCTTTTTGAATATCTGGAGAAGTTAATTTGTTATGTCTAGGAGCTTCACTGAAAGTAACTCTTTTAATAGCTTTATTATTTCTGGAAAAGAAATGCAAGAGCTCTAGTTAATTTCCTTGGTTGCTTGATCATTCAAATTCATCATGGCCATGAAATGGAAGTCCTTAGTGCAATAAAAAACAAGCACACTCTATTGAAGCAGTCAATCGAATTCGATAATCACTTTGACTCTTTACTGTCTGCTCAGATAACAAAGTCATGATACTTTGTTTTTCATTCATCAAATTCTCACATTTTATCCGAGCTGCATTGTGACTACTATTAGACTTTTCAATATGAAGATCAAATCCTTCCTTCTTCTTTTTTTTTAATTTGAAAACTCATCACCCACAAATGAATCAACACCCCCTTTTGACTTGAAGATGTAACAATACAAGCAAAAGGCAGCATCTTTGGCTATGTTGTACTCTAACCATGTTGGGTATGCACCAAACCAAGTCGGATTAAAGAGTTGTAGTGTTGATATATTCCCAAATTATTTTTGATGAAAATCACAGTGTGAAGGTTGACAAGCTCTTCAGATTGCATCCCTATCATTTATATGGTATTCATAAATTGGTCTTCTTAAGCTAGGGTCAGCAAGGAGAGTGTCAAGGTTGATTTCAATATGACTTTTCTTTGAACTTGATTGCGTTACATGACTTGAAGTTTTGATTGACTCTTCATCCTTAAGGGATTTGCGCTTGAAATACTTGTCTACTAACATGTTAATTTAATATGAACCTGCTAGATTTTTTTTTATCATCATTAGTGTCTACATAATAATTAACACAACTACACAATAATTCACTATTAAACAAAAGTCAGTTGAGTTACACAATAATTCTAAATCTTCCATGTGAAATTCATAGCAAAATACACATCAATTCATCAAAATCAAAACATATTTTAATTCATATCTATATACATATAATAAGTATGTTGATTAAATTATACTTAATCATTTCTAGATATTTAATTGAGGAACAATGTCTATTGTATGTGTAAGAGGAACAATGCTTGAAAAACATGATTTCTCCTTGATATTTTACTTACAAATAAATCATGTGAAAATATTAAATTTCAATAAACAACTCTGCCAATGCAAGAGATGCCAAGAATAATGGTTTTGTATGAATATTAATTTATTCCTTTATAACAAGAAAAGAAACACTTTATTGATTAAATTAGCAAATTTAAACATTTATTTTGAACATATTCATATCAAAACCTCTAAATTATCATAAACCCTAATATTTTTAATAAATAATTATAAAAGAATAAAACTAAAATTAGACATTGAAACAAATAGAAAAGATGAAGAAAATTTACCTAAAGCAAAACGCAAAAAAGATTAATTGCTTAACTACACTTGATCGATGATAAATTTGCATATGGGAGAAGTAGGGAATGACAGCTTATGAAAAGAGCAAAAAAAACTCTTTGTCAGTCAGGGGAAGATAAATAAAGAAAAGTGAAAAGGGAAAAAATTAGGGCAATAAGGTGTACTTATATATATATAATTTATAATATTAATATTTTTATTTCTTTTATTTATATATATATATATATATATATATATATATATATATATATATATATATATATATATATTAACATACGAGTCAACAATAATAAACAATACTAACTTTCCTTTCGTGTAGCAACAATTCACTAAACTAATATATTAATATTTTAATATAAAAAATATTAAAAAAATTAAAGGGGTAATTGCCCCATTTTGTCCCTTTATGGCTCCGCCACTATCTCGACCTGCTAACCATCTTAGAACCAAACATGGTCGCCAGACCCAAAATGCTTGAGCCTGGCATAGTTGCCACACCCAAGCACAGGTCTGACATTATTGTCAGACTCAAACGCGGGTGTGATATTTTTTTGGGTCGGGCCTGACATGGGTTAACCTGAAAAAATTAAAAAAAAATTAGATTTTAATATTTCATATGAAAAAATTAAAACACAATCCATGTGGATATAAGCTAAAAGATTATTTCAAAAGGTTTTTTTTTATCTCATATTGAAAAGATGTTATCTTATCATATTAAATTAAAGTATTTAAACAAAAAAATTTTTTATCCTATATTGAAAAAACACAGTTTTTTTCTTGTGAACATAAAGTGTGTGTGTGTGTTAATGGGCATCGCATTGAAAAAATAAAATATTTTATAGTATTTATATAGTGAATTTTGATATGGGTTAGTAATCAACTGAAAAAGATGAAAAAAGAGAGGCCTCTACCATTTTTGCAGGGTCACCCGAGCATATAACTATTCGTATGTACTAATAGTTATAATGTAGAATAAACTCTCATTGTAACAAACTTTGACAATTAGATCATGCAACATCTCAAATTTAAAAAAGCATGAATCCTTTAAAAAACTGTCAAATACTTGGATGAAAATATAAAATTAATATTTTCATCCACAATGCATACAAAAAAGAAAAGTTTATTGTGAATACTTGAGCAGTCAGTTTGCGAAGAACTTGCATTGATTAGTGACCAACCTCCTACTAGAATCAACATTACTCATTTAATTAGAGATACAAGCAATCGTCCTTGAATTTGGGAATACCTAGTTAATCAATAAGATGAAATTTGAAGGGCATACATTAATTTGGGTCCATATCAACCTTTGATGTCTGAATATCCGTTGACTGGTGAAAAACATCCTCGTTGATTCCAGTCTCATTGGTTCAAAAGTTATCCATGACTTGAATATTCAGAGAAAAATACTGCATTTTGTTTCCATTGCTATCTATTTCCAGTTAAGTCATCTAAAATGTCAGGATCAGACACATTTACTGTTAAAGGATTCAATTGTTGGAAGAAAGTTAATGATAGGGAACAATGCGCTTTTTGACTCATATGGGAAAGGTTCAAATTCAGCTCATAGATTTGCTAACGAGTGCTTGGAAAAATTAAAAAATCAGTCATGTTAGAAGGTAGTTAAGAGGCAAACTACTCAAGAAATTCTAAATAAGCAATTGCGTATTAAAGCTTCAATAGATATTGTTCATTGGCTCATAAAAAAAAGCATGTGCTTTTAGAGGGCATGATGAACATCCAAAATAAAAAAAACTGAGGTAATTTTCTTAAAATGGTGGAACTTTTAACATCATACAATGAACAAGTAGGTGCTCTTGTTTTGGGTATTGCTCTATAAAATTCTAAATATACCTCACATTAAATTCAAAAAGAAATTTTACATGTCTTTACTAGAAATATTCAGTCTTCAACTCGTCATGAGATTGGTGATGCAAGATTTTGTTTAATTGTTGATGAAGCTTGAAATGAGTCCAGAAGAGAGCAAATGACCCTTGTTAATAGGTTTGTTGATAAAAGTGGATTTATCAACAATGATTTTTGGATATAATTCATGTCAAAGATACAACTGCTTCAACTCTTAAGGAAGAGATTTTATTTGTTTTATCTCATCACAATCTTGATGTTCAAAGTATTAAGGGCCAAGGGTATGATGGTGCTAGTAATATGCATGGAGAGTGGAATGGTTTGCAAGTTTTATTCATTAATGATTGCCCTTACGCATATTATGTACATTCTTTAGCTCATCAATTACAATTGGCTTTTATTGTTGTAGCTAGAGAAATATATGATGTTCACACTTTCTTTCAGAATTTGATTTTTATTGTTAACATTGTTAGTGCTTCTTGCAAGCGTAATGATGAATTATGGACTTTTCAAGCAGTTATAATTGAACATTTAGTTGATATCGGTGAGATTAAAACGGGTAAAGAAGTTAATTAAGTAAGTGGTTCGCAACGACCTGGAGATGGCAGATGGAGTTCACATATTAAATCAAATTGGATTTTAATAAAAATATATGGGGCAACTTGCTTGTTCTTGAAAACATCATTTTAGATGGATCTACTTATTCTCAACGTGGTGATGCAACTTTTTCATGTAAGTTGCTAATGTCGTTTGATTTTGCATTCATCTTGCATATAATGAAAAATGTTATGAGAATTACTGATGTACTTTGTCAATCCTTGTAACAAAAATCTCAAAACATTTTAAATGTTGTGCATTTGGTAACTACCATATAGATTTTAATTCAGAAGTTAAGAGATGATGGTTTTGAAACTCTTTTAGAAGAAGTGACATCATTTTGTAAGTATCAAGACATTAAAGTTCCTGATATGGATGCTTGTTTTTCTAGTGGAGAATGATCTCATCGTAAAATAAAATCAGTAACAGTTGAGCATCACTATCGAGTTGATATATTTACAACTATCATTGATCAACAATTGCAAATGCTAAATAATAGATTCAATGAGCAGGCGATCGAGCTTTTTAAGTTGAGAAGAACTTTAGATCCTAAAAATAGCTATAAATTATTTAGTGTTGAAGATATACGCTTACTTGTTGACAAGTTCTATACTGAAGACATTTCTGTCCAAGAAAAAATTCATTTGAGATTTCAATTGCAGCATTATGAGCTTGATGCACCCAATCATCCAAAGGTAAAAAATATGTCATCGGTTGCTGATTTATGTCAAGGATTGGTTGAAATAGAAAAATCATAATTTATCCACTTATTGACAGATTGATTCGGTTTATCTTGACACTTCATGTTTCGACAACTACTGAACGAGCTTTTTCAGCGATAAAGATTATTAAAACAAGACTTCGCAATCGAATGGATGATGATTTTCTTGCAAATTATTTGATTGTCTATATATAAAAAGAAATTGTTGAAAGATTCACAATTGATATGATAATCGATAATTTTTATTCTATGAAAGAACGACGAGGACAGTTAAAATAAATATGTAAGAATCATTCCTTATTATTTTTTTATTTCATTTAAAAGTTTATCAAACATATATAATGTTTCGCTTTATCTAATGTTTCTTATATACTTTGTATATTTATATTTGATAGGTATAAAGACCAATAAAATTAAAGTGATGGATATATTATGAAGATAAAATTAACTTCATCGCTTTGACTCAATTTGGTATTGCTCAAAACCTCTTACCTTGTACAAAGGTCATTATATGTTTGTATTTTTTTTATAACTCATGTACAATAAATTAAAAAAATATTATATTATATTATATTAATTTTATCCCTTCTAATAAATAATCCTAGCTCCACCCCTAGCTACACGGTTGAAGATTCCACATCTGAAAGTGATACATTTATGGAGGTTGGCATAGTTTATTAAGACTAAGGGTTTGTTTGTTTCTACGTTTCAAAAGCGTTTTTGACAAAAATTGAAATTTTTTTATTTTTTTATTAACTTCAAATTAATATGTTTTTAGTGTTTTCAAATCATTTTGATGTGCTGATGTCAAAAATAATTTTAAAAAAATAAAAAAATTATTGACATGTATGTTAACACGAAAAATTATTTAAAAAACAACCGCAACCACATTACCACACACGATAACAATGTTGTGCTAATATGTATGCTCCAATGCAGCTGATGCAAGAACCACGTTCCACTTAGAAAGCAACAGTGAATGGAAGAGAATGAAATTAAACTACCCGGTCTATGGGTCTATACGACTATATGCTATATAAAAATATTTAGAAAGTACAAATCAGCAATTAAGTGATAGATACTACTAACTTCAATGAGAACTTTAGGACAAGAGAAAAACTAGTAAAGCCAACGCATCAACAACAACAGCTTCAGGAGCTTCTGACACTATATATATATATAAAAAAAAATTATTTTTTTTTCTATTTCAAAAGTTTTTTTTAAAATATTTATATTATATTTTATTTTTTCTTTGTTATAAATTAATATTTTTATATTTTTAGATGTTTTGAATAAATAATAAATAAATAAATCCAGGCCAACTAAGCTATAACTCGTCCCAGCACAGTCCCACAATGTATTGCTACTGTCATCTTCACACCGACACAAAACCACCCCAACACCAGCCAAATCGCAACCTCTAATCAACCCTCCACTCTTTCCTTTTTCCACGACCAACATTGCTACAATCACTTCCACACTAATTGAAGAGTGTTACATATAATGTGTATTGTTTACAGAGCTAAAATAAAGAGTCGTTTGAAGAGAAAAATGTCATGGATGGAAAACATATTTGTTAGGAGTTTGAGAAATAGCACTCCCAGGATTTTTTTTTTTAAATAGCACATCCATAAAAGATTTTAAAAAACCATGAATGATAATTGCAGTTTTTTTAAAAAAGAACTTTACACTAAATTAAAAATTGGAATGCTATTTAAAAAAAATCACATTTCCTACTTATTGCTTGTTTAAATACTCTAGTTTTCTCTTGTTATTTTTTTAAAACTCGCAAATGAAAACTAGTTCGATTGTGCTACTTTGTTTTTAATGCTAGTTTGTTGGTTTAAGAAAAAAATTGTGCACACCCTGTCCCCGTCACTTTCCCGTGCGAAGGGTCGGTGTTAATGTACCTGTCCTAAAGTTTTAATCTTTGACTTTCAAAATTCAATCTTGTTCCAAAAAACTAAACTTTGTTTTTCATTTACTCAAAATAAGCCATGGCAGTTTCTAGTGATTCAATGCTTCAGAAGGTCTTTGCAAAGAGCCCAACTTATGATTCGAACAAAAAGGTTCTAGGAAAATCAGTGGGTATATCTGGTGGGGTAATTTCTTGCAATGAAAGGAAGCTGAAAAGTGAAGACAAGATCGCAGTAAAAGCATCGGCAGAAGCTGGTTTAAAGGGTTTGAAGAGTTATGAGGTGAACTTGGATCTGGGGTTTGATGTGGTGGCAGAGAGAGAGTTGAGAGAGAAAGGGTTCTTGGGGGTAAGGAAGACAAAGTTAGTGTGTACCATAGGCCCTGCTTGTTGTTCTTTGGAGGATTTGGAGAGATTGGCAATGGGAGGGATGAATGTGGCTAGGCTTAATATGTGTCATAACACAAGAGAGTGGCACCGTGATGTTATTAGGAAAATCAAGAAGTTGAATGAGGAGAAAGGTTTTTTTGTTTCGGTTATGATCGATACTGAAGGCAGCCTGATTCATGTAGTGGATCATGGAGCTCCTTCCTCTATCAAAGCAGAGGTATCTAATTAGAATCGCATTCTCTCTTTTACATGTTATTGGAGTGGTGTGGACATTTTTCTAGTAGCTGTTACTTCAGGAGAATTATGAGTAGAATGCAGCGTCACTAGAACCCAGTATGTAGTTTCCCTTTAATTATGGAGAAACATGACTATAGACTATTTCTAATCTTGGATTATAATAATAATTTGTTGAAATGAATTTGTTGTAATCAATGGATTTTTGTTTTTACTTGGGCACCAGGAAGGTTCAGTTTGGGTATTTACAGCTAAAAAATTCGAGGGTTCTCGTCCATTCACTGTGCAAGCCAACTACGAAGGCTTCTCTGAAGGTGGTGAATTTATTTTCTTGTTCACTGGGTCACTTATCCTTTATTTTATTTTTTTATGTTTTATAAGAAATTACAAAATGATACCATTGCTTTATTTCAATTTATCTCAATAGAATTGAATAATCGGCAGGCATCATGGTGGGTGATGAACTGGTTATTGATGGTGGAATGGCGAAGTTTGAAGTCGTTGAAAGGATGGGGAATGATTTGCGTTGCAAGTGCACGGATCCTGGTCTGTTCCTTCCTCTAGCCAAGTTAAGCTTCTGGAGGGATGGGAAGCTTTCCTATCACGGTCTTCCAACTCTATCAATAAAGGTTTTATTCTCCTCTCTCAACAGCTTTTGACATTCTATGATGGTCTTAGTCAGCTTATATTGATTACATTATTTCAACTTTCGCAGTCTGCTACCTGTTTTGCTTGCATGTCTCAAAATCCAAGAAATTTAGTACCTTTACAGTGTACATTAGATTGTTCAAGTCTGAAACACTAGATCAAAATTGTCATTCTGCAACTTGCACACTTAGTACTACAGAAAACCTAGCATACATCTATCACTTTCCAGGGACCTATAGGATGAAGTTCATAGATTCACTGAAAGGAAAATTGAAGGATAGGCTCTCCACATTATAATCCTTATTGTCCCTTAACAAAAATCATCACATACTTTCCTTGATGGAATGTGGCGAGCAAGTAGCAACACTTCCTCAAATTCATTAGATTTCAAACTCAATCAGACTTACATAGATGAAATCTTGGCTTCATGCTCTGATAAATTTCTCATCTATACTCATTGAACCAACAGGATTGGGCTGATGTTGATTTCGGAGTTTCTGAAGGTGTTGATTTTATTGCCATGTCCTTTGTAAATGATGCCAATTCTGTCAAGAATCTGAAGAATTATCTCTCCGTCAAATCGTCCAAGTAAGAACACATTCACCAAGTTGAGATCTCATGTAATTACCCAAATAAAAATTTCCTTTCCTCTTTCCATTTGTCTCCAATAATATAATGTATTTGACTTGGACTAATTATTCAGGTTTTCTTTTACGGACTGACAAATAGTTTCTGATACCATACCTAAACCTTGCTTGTGCAGAATCCTCCCCCTACTCTCCTCCCCGCCCCCTCTTTTCCAACATCCTCTTTTTTCATTCTCGTTAAAAGTTATATCTGCCTTGATGTAGCTAATATTACATTGCCATATTTGTGAAATGGTGTTAATCTATGTCCTACATTATACAAAGTTAGATAACAACATAGATATAATTGTTTTTCCCCTTCTATTTAGTATCTTCTGGAAAACGAAGTAGAAACTTGAACATTGCTGTCATTTACAGATCAATAAGAGTACTGGCAAAGATTGAGACCTTGGAGTCTCTTCAGAAATTGGAAGAAATTGTAGAGGCATCTGATGGAATCATGGTGGCTCGTGGTGACCTAGGAGTTGAAGTTCCACTTGAACAGATTCCAACAGTCCAAGAGGATGTAACTCGTTTATGTAGGCAGCTGAACAAGCCAGTAATTATTGCTTCTCAACTTCTTGAATCAATGGTTGAATGCCCAACTCCAACACGTGCTGAGGTATTATATGACAACATCTGTTGTAATTGCAAATTAATATCTTATAGTAGCATAGGGGGACACTGTTTTTCTGGAGGGAGAGAGAAACATCTAAACTTTTTTTTTTCAAGGTGTTTTCTTGAGAATAGAAAGCCAAAACATTCAAACCTTACACAACCGGTTTAAAAGCTCTGCACTAGAGGACAAAAGGAAAATTTCTATATGGATCTAAAAAATCAGATAAAGAAGTGGAAAAAAAAAGGAACACCTTAATTCACTGTTTGAGAGATCTTTGAAATTCCATTCGTTGTAGTCTGGAATTAAACAGTGTGGCTTCCCAGTATTGCACCTCATGGAATGATGGAAGCTGCTTTTTGTTAGAGATGGCATGAACTTGGATCGCTGTCCCATTAATCTGAATGTGGAATGATTGGATTAAGAGGAACAGTAGGGTTATTCAGATTGAGACTTCTATTCATGAGATTAAACTGTCTTGTCTAAGGAGCTGTTTTGTTCTAGAGGGCCCGTGCATTTCTCTCTGTAAAGAAAAACAATATATAGTCTTGTTGAAATTTTTTAAAACTTACTGCCTTCTTTTATTTGATAAGGTGGCAGATGTGTCTGAAGCAGTTCGACAGGATGCAGATGCACTGATGCTGTCTGGTGAATCAGCTATTGGATTACATGGGCAGAAGGCTCTTTCTGTCTTGCAGATGGTCAGCAGTCGAATGGAACTATGGAGTCATGAGGAAAACCGACAGAGTGCTCTTCATAACAGTCAGCTGGGCGATACGTTGTCTGATTGCATTGCTGAAGAAATATGCAATTGTGCCGTTCAAATGGGTATGATTTTCCTTTAACCTTCACTTACATTTTAGTACTTTTGTTGTGAAGCATCAAGTGGATAGATGGTATTACAGATGCTAATCCTTTTCTCTAAATATCTTTTCAGCCTTTTTTTTTTTTTTAACAAAAAGTATCCTCTCAACATTCTCTATAAACTGTAGAAATCTATTGATGAAACAATAGCTTTCCTTACAAAATTACATAATCATTCGAACTTAGACAATACTGAGCCAAAAGTCAATTGATGTATTGAGTAGGCTTTTGTGTAGCACCTTAACGAATCTTTCAGTCAAATTATAACTTGGAGCAATGCCTTGGAGGTTTCGAACGGCTTCATATTCTCCATGCATAAGATGGTTAACTGGAGATGGCATGGGATTTGTAGTTGTAGTTTCATTGATGACCAAATGTGTGTTTTTGTTGTTCTCGACGTGCTGCCATCCCTAAAAATACCAGATATGTAAGCAATTGGAACCCATTGGGTTTTTGTAGAAGTGCAGTGAAATATGCTAACAAATGTACTTAATCAATCATTAATGCGTGGTCTTTCCTTATCTTTTGGACATATAAGCACACGCATGATATTAACTTTTGATGTATCACTCCAAAATATCCAGGCCATGACTATTTGGAATTTATGCCGGTGTTTTTTGTTCTCCAGCCAACAACCTTGGTGTAGACGCTATCTTTGTGTACACAAAGCATGGTGAAATGGCATCACTTTTATCTCGCAACCGGCCCTACCCTCCCATTTTTGCGTTTACCAGTGACAATAATGCTCGGATGGCTTTGAATTTGCAGTGGGGAGTTATCCCACTTCTTGTTGATTTATCAGATGATATGGAAGCCAACATCTCAAAAACCATTGATCTGATAAGAACAAAGGGGATGATAAAAGAGGGAGATGCTGTTCTGCTGGTCTCAGATTTAACTCCGACACATGCAACTTCAACGACTTTCCAATCAATCCAGGTGAAGACCATTGTTTAGGAGAATTACTCGTTTCTGAATACTGTTTAGAACATGGGTGAACACAAAGGCTTTATTTTGATCTTTTTTCTGCAAGAAAAATATGCTGTCAAGACTGAGTTTGGTAATCGAAAATAGACAATACAAGAAATCCACGAAGTGGTGTGAACAATACATGTCCTGTCCATATCATCCAAACCATATTCGGCGTCTATTTGTGTACATGAGAATCATTATAATGTGAGTCAGAATTGGATCCTTTATGTATAGCCCCGCCATTCACTGCTAATTTGTAGGCTATTGGGAACTTGCAAGAAAGATGTTGCCTGGTCTTAACAGGCTATCTAGCACAACGTTTCTGAAAGCCATCCATCCAGTTAGTCTATAAATAGTTTTATGGAATTACTTGTTTGATGACAGTAACTGAAACCTGCAAGTTTTATTTAGGTTTCAGACTATGGCCCTACAAGAACTACAAGAAAGTCGTGAAAAAAACCTCAAACAAAAAATAATTTTTTTAGTTAGCGAGGAACGAGTAACTCTCATATTTAAGTCAGTATGTGTGTAGAGAAACTCTTATAAATTCTTTGAGGAACAAGTTTGTATAAAGTAATTTGTAAATGAAAAAAAGGTATGCAGGGCAAGGTAAACACCATGCTTAAGTGGAATTTTTAACTAGAAAATTCCAGCCACATTGCTTAGGCTGCCCAAGTGGCTGTAACATTTCCAGCCGCCCGGAGGCTCAAGCGGCTGGAAACAAAAAAAAACTTTTTTTTTTATTGAAAGAATCCTTTTTCTTTTTCTTTTTTCATCATCAGTAACCAACTCTTCCTTGGCGTATACATGAATCATGTTCTCCAATAATTACGCTACATAACAAAGATTATAATATAACTTCTGTAATCCTGTGCGTAAAAGACGTGAACTATGAATTTATTCCTCTCTATATGACACTCGGTTATCAATGTAGAAAGTTCCGTGAAAGTTTGACTTCCTCTCTTTCTCTGTCAAGAATCAATCACATATACAGTTCAGCTTCATTGAGTTTCAAACTTTGTTTGAATTTGGATTAGAGATTTTTTTTCAAAGTAGCATAGGAGAAAAGTTTTTTGAAAAAATAGCAGTCACTTTCCTGCATTTCTTAGACATGAAAAGTAACTTCTATGGAACCTTTAGCATCTCCTTCATGTATTTACATGGAGGAGAAACAACTCCATGATTGTAAACTAATAAAGCAAATCAGTAACGAACCAGTGTTTTGCATCAACACTTTACCACACAAGGCTTGGAGTTTGAATGAGTCCAGAGACATAAAATTCAGTGTTTCAGCTGTTGCCTCCAAAATCTTGCATGCCATGATTCTTCTGATAAATGTTGGTGACATTTGAAGCAAGTCTAGACAAATGAGTAGATATTGTACTTGTTTTACCCTAAATTCAGGTTGCAATAACTCTAGGTAAGCTCACCACTCATGTCCACAAGTACATGGTGGAAAAAGCTTAGAGTGTGTGTGTCTATATATATATATATATATATATATAGACACACACACTCTAAGATAATAAGAGTAATGACTGTTGCAGATAATATCACTCTTTATCTTTATCAGATTCCTTCCTGTACTATATATATTTGGTTGTGTATAAGATACGGTAGTAGATCAAGACTCTTTATCTTTACCAGATTCCTTGCCTTATATATTTGGTTGTATCAGATACGGTAGTAGATATGAGATAAGCAAGTGACACCTGAGGAAAATAACATTCTGTCAAATACTATGGCCTCCTGCTTACTCTCAGTTCATGTTTGTAGGGAAATGAATCCTGTCAAGGATCAAGGATCAAGCACAGGAAGAGAAAAGAGTGAGAACCAAACAATTATTGACTTGATCATTTTCTTCTCACAATTGACTTAATCATTTTCTTACACGCTCACAAATCATAATTTTCATAGCTCATCCCTTCTCTTTGTTCTTCAAGTTTCTAAACAGTAAATGAAAACCCTTCATTTTAATATATTATTCCTTCTTTTTTTTTTGTTCTTGGCTTGCTTCATCGAAAGTGGAGACTAAATTGTGTGGCCATTCCTATTCCACAAAACATGGGCTTCACCCTGCTTCCTAGCCACAAAAGCCACCCAGCAGACACGTCACTTCTTCGCACGTTAGTTCCATATAACATCTACTCACTAAAATACGCCCACTCGTTTGACACAGACAAGACAACCGAAACCCACCTCTCGTCTTCACCACTGTACCTTCGTTTCCCTAGAAACAAACACAAAACTTCACTTCTTCTGATTTTATTTTATTTTATCTTCTCTCTTCGAAAAGTTGCTCTCATTACTCATAGACCCATTCTCTTGATGCCAAACGCCACCTCAGAATGGCTTATCAAATCAACTCTCCCTCCACTCTCCATTTCCCCGTCAAAAAACTTTCCTGGGAAATCAAATTCCAGGAAAACAATTCTTAAGTTGAGAACTTTCTATGGCAGCTCAAGAAGATATTATGAGGAACAGCAAAAGTTTAAGGTCTTTTGCACGGTCCGAGAAGAAGACAATAATAAAAGAAATGGCAAGTTTGGTTTTTGATACTCGTGTCGAAGTTTCGAACTTTATTGGTTTTTTGTGTTCTTATATATTAAAAAGATAGTAACTTTTTGTTAATATTTTATGTTATTTGTTTGTGGGTTTGCTTAGTGAAGAGGGTTTTTGTATTTTTTTTTAGGGGAAGAGCCACCGGAGTCATTGTTTATGAAGGAACTGAAGAGGAGGGGTATGACTCCGACTTCATTGCTTGAAGAGACCAATAGAGGCAATTATGGAGTGGAAGATGAAATGAAAATTGGAGAGGAAGACTGGGGTTTCTCTAAAAGAAATTCAGTATCAACTGAAATTGATAAAGGTCTGTCTAATCAAAGGGAGAGGTCAATGGCTCTTAATAGTGAAGGACTTGAGGTTAATTTTGTTTCTTTGCTCTTTGTTTATTTGTCAAAGTTTGTTTTTCCCCATTTGCTTATTTGTCAAAGAATTGCTTGAATGTTCTATAACTATGCCATGCCAAAACTTGAGCTACAATCGTGGGAGAATTATTTGGTGTGTATACTTCCTTACCTATATGTAAAGGTTATTCCTTGCACATCTAAGCTCAGGTGTGCTAAGATGGGCTTACATTTTTCCTCTGTTCCAGGGATTAATTCCTCGGGCTAAACTTCTGCTTACAATTGGAGGAGCTTTCTTCTTGGGATTTTGGCCATTGATTCTCATAATTGTTGCATCTTTTTCTGCTCTCTACTCTGTAAGTTATCTTTCTGCCACGCTTATGTCTGTTATATGTTACCACGGATCATTGCCAATTCAGTCAGCGCTCCTTTGTCCGTTATCATTATTTCTACACTTGACATGTTATTCAGCTATTTGAGATATGCTTTTTGGTGGAAGGTGATCAAGTTATGTGGTGTATTTAGATTTGAGATTTGAGATCTGAAAGTGGTTACTGTCATATAATGTGTTCATGTTTGGACTCTGTGTATGTATACTTGTTTTACAAGTTGCCATTATTATGATTATACATAGGAATCGCTTGGCCATGAGATCAGACTCAGTTTATATACACAAACAAGAAAGGTAGCATAACATGAAATATTTCTTCAAATGTGGTTCACGACATGTTGTTGAGGAAGACTCAGCAAACTAGTGGCATAACATCAAATTTAACAATCATGTAGTTGGCTCTATAGCTAAGAATATTAGGCATCTTATACTGCAGCAATTACTTTTTGACCCTTTTTTTTTTTTTGAGTTGGATGCCTGCTGGTTTAACCCTCTATTTCAATTTTGGAACATTGTATTACTAGGTTGGAAAAAAAAAAAAAAAATTATAGAGAAGGCAATGAGTGGATAATTTTTTTCTCTACTGAGTTGCAAGTCCGCTTCTCGTTATTTCTGCATGATGTCACATACATTCTTTCATAGCCATATGGGGGGGCATATCTTTGGAAGCTTGATTTGAGTTTGAATTGAAGGTGGTTGAGATTTTGGCATTTATATAGCCTTGTAAATCTTCATGTGGACCTTTACTTCTGTTCCCAGCTAGCTTCTCTTATTCTCTTTGTTTGGTGCTTGGTAAATCTGATAGTGGCTGTTGATGCTCTAGAGAGACTTAAATAGTCCCTGACAACGAATTGGTTGCGCATAACTTAGAATGTGTTTCTCACAGAAAGCATAAATTTCATGCTTTTCAAGCGCGGCGCACCTCTTAAACAAACATACTCTTATTTGTGCGTCATGGAATCTAGTTACTGATATGTTTCCTCTTTTCCTGGACAGTGCTTTGGGTCAAGTTTCATCCACGACGGAAGCGATGCACCAACCTCGCCACCACAACATATCGATCCATATGAACTGCTGGAAGATGAAAGAA
>Ga0325404_1003196_pt1 | contig 17536 bp, 11 predicted proteins | sample PopdelMetagenome_18_FD_205664 | JGI IMG/M metagenome (GOLD analysis project Ga0325404, IMG submission 205664) | Populus deltoides microbial communities from Bellville, Georgia, United States - Xylem-Control-R1 | ecosystem: Host-associated > Plants > Phyllosphere > Stem > Wood/Secondary xylem... | reverse complement strand
ATAAATCTATAAAAAAAATTTAAAAATTAAAGAACATAAATTTAATTTGTGCTTAATTTAATTTTTTCAGGGTTAACCTTTTGTGCATGCATGAGCGTGCCCATTATCAAGCTGATAACAAAATCAAGCTTTTGTTTCACGTGAAAGGGATCATTAAAGAGCAATATGTTGTTCAATATATATATATATATATATATATGCTCTTTTAAATACAACTAGTAACCTCATACTAGTTAATACAAGTAAAAAATAGTTAATGCAAGTAAAAAAAAGAAATCATTGGTACGTGGTTACAAAAATCAATCAGTACTCTGTAGCATCTCAGAATCTCTCAATAAAATGGTGTCACCATTCACCAGCTCACAATCAGTGATTCAACAGTTAGCCATAAGTCTAGACTGCATTATAATGGTCACCATTATGTGGGCAAACTAAAATCAGAACATAAGATGTTGGAGAAATTGTTGCAGATGGATTGAAGGGTTTCAATCATGTGCCAGTTACGGCACCACAACAAAGATCTACGGCTGGGTAACAACGAGCCAAGTTTGTTTCTCAAATTACTAGAACACATTGTTTCTCTTCCTTTACACACCTGGCATTTACAGGAGTTAATTAGCATTCAGAAAGATTTGGTTTTCAAAATGCTTCCCCCCAAGTTTACATTTTTCTTTGGAAAAAAGCGACCATCTACCATGGTTATTTGAACTAGCAAGCATGGAAATGCTTCAGTTGTTACACTTTATCATCATGGAACCACCACCTGGTCTCCTTCGGAGATCTTCCATTTCTACAGTTCTTTACATATCGGTCATTATCCTCCGGACGTTGCTGCAAGCAAGGGTCAACCTCATTAATCTTACAATCTTATATACAAAAAGTAAGTTATAAAGTGGTTGTACCGTCTAATGAATCATAAGATGATTAAACCTAAAAGGTATGCTTATCATTTATCATGGGTATTGGCAAATATACACTTCACCTGCCAGCAGTCAATAGGAGCACAATGAACACAAAATCCATATTAACTGGAAAGAATGGCTTTAGAAAATTGACCATAAAATCAAACCTTCACAGTGGAGCTTGAAAGCATGGAGAGAATACTGATGCAGACAGAACTAACAGTCATGGCAGGTGACCAAGAATCATATAGTATATCTGCAAAAGGAAATAATCAAATGTCTGTCATGCTGCAAGGATTATTAACTGCAGGTTTAGATTGAGGCAATCATGAAATGTGAGATACACAATGGATTACACCCCTCATCCCATTGAAGTGCTCACCATTCCTTTTTGAGATGTTCCAATTCATTTATCCACTCTCAAAATAGCATATGTATTAGTGAATTACTTCACAGGTTTATGGAGCAACATAACTACCTTCAATTAGAAAATAAACACTTTCAACAAGCCAAACTTTAAAAAATTCATCCCACTGACTAGACCATTTAACGATCACTCTTTAAATAGTAGGAAAACCAAAGTCTCACAGTTAATATGAGGTGGAAAGAGTATAACTGACATAAAAGCCATATACAAAGTTAAATCAAGCTTGAATCATAACAAATGACTTAAATCCTGCTTATCCAGAAAAGAAACAGCATAGCATGAGCATCAATACATGCATGAGTCCATATGTTGTATTGCAAATGAACAAAAGGGATGAGAAAAAAACTAAAACCACATTCTTGTCTAGTGACATCACTAAGGGGAAAAAATTCTAGATAAACAGATTGCATGATGGACATAATTTATATTGCAATAATTATTTACAAGTCAGTTTGTGTTACTATATTGTGCACAAAGTTATCACAATCCATCATAATATCCATGTCCAATATTACAAATCACAAAAGTGTGAGCTATACTAGAATTTGGCATCTGCAGGTCTCATTAAAAGTTAATGTTATGAGATTTTTCTTACCATGTTTTCTAGCAATAATCCAGGTTTTACTATCTACTTAATGGCGATATGAGAAACTAGAAAACTAAGAGATCTGCATACATGTACTATTGACCATGTCTTGTGTGAAAATCTTGTTAAAGAGGGAATGGAAATATCTAAACCAACAACCAAAAAAAAGTCAGCATTTATGGACAAGACCATCAAATTCAACAAACAAGTGAATATTATGAAATGAAAAGTAGAGAAATAAATCAGTTTGTATTGTAACAGTAGGAAAACTACAAACCAGCGAAGTGGGCCGAGATATTTCAACTGGGAACAGAATACAGTTGAGCCAATAATCCATTGACCCAAAATTAATTTCATGGTATCTTAAATCCAATATAGAACATAAATAATTACCTAAACAAATATGACCATTGCTATAAATATGCGGATGAAGCGGAGCCGGATGAAGAAATATAACCTGTTTAGAACCTCAATCAACACTATTTTACATGGAAAAAACCCAATAAAAGTCTATACAGTTAACAATAGACTGATGCAATTGCAAACCTGAGGAGCTTCCATCGGGTAATGCTCAGGGAAATCAACTTGAAGCTGATAGGTCTCATTTGCATAAAGGGTGCCCGGAGCTCCAATTACTTCAATAACCCACCTTCAATTCAAAATCCCAAGATTAAATTACAGATAAATAATCAACGAACAAATCAAATATAGAAACTAATTAGTCATGTTCTTCAAAAGTTTCGTTTTACAAACAGTCCCAAAAAAAATCCAAACTTTAGTTTGATTTCTTAATTTCCCTTCATCTTTCTTTGATTTTCTCAGCAAGAAAACATAGTTTAACATAAGACAAAACAACCCATAACAGTAATTAAACAGAAAAAGACCAAACCTTTGGAGATTATCAGTGACTTTATGTTTGAAACCAGTTGGAGGATTGACTTGCCACTCAACAAGTTCTTTCTGAAGCCGATTGCAAGCAATCTTACTCAGTGCCTAAAACAAAACAAAACCCACAAAATCACCATACGACTAATGATTGATAAAACAATTTAACAAAACCCCATATCATCGATTAAAAGTATGAACCTTGCGGGTCGTTGTAGAGGAGCTCGTCATGGTTGCAAAGGTAATTTTGAGAGAGAGTTATTTGTTGATGTGAAGGGGTGTTAGATAAAGGAAATAAGGAACAAAGAGAACCAGCGACGGTTTATAATGACGGGTATAGAATGATTTGTGTTCCCCACCACCGTATTGCCATATCTTCTAGTTATCTATGAGTATTTTTTTTTTTTTTTTAGAAGTTCTTACTATAACTTTTTTGATTAATTAAAACTTACTAAATATAGTTTATTAAAACTAATTAACTGCGTTTTAAAGTATAAATAATAATTGGACTTTGAAAAACATTGATCATTCTCAATTTATTCGTTTTATGTTAAAAAAATAGTTACCTATATCAACATACCATACACTAAAAGGTTTTTCTTTATAAAATTTATAACTAGAAGAGACCAAAACAAAGAAGAAAATTAGCAAAAACCAAAGGACAGGATAAAAAGGTCAAACAAAGATATTGTATTTTTTATTTAGTTACGTGTCTGAAACACTCGTAGATCTAACACCTTGTTAGACTCAATTTTTTTGAGCTTTGCTACGTGTTAGGTTCCAGAGCCTACCCAATTCCTTTGGGCTTAGATACGCACTAGACTTATACGCCTAGTGTGTCAGATCCAACCCCCTCTGAGTTAGGTCTTTTTTCGAGAATAAGAGCTCGAAGGGGGAATTTAGGGTCATCATCTCCCTACTCCTTAGCAGGTCAAAAAGTCCTCTGACGGATATCCCTGTATCAAATCAATATTAGTATTTATTATAAGGGATGATCTCATCGACATTAATATTGTATACAGAATGATATAGAACTATCTTTCATAAAACACATAATGTTCTCGATATTAAATGTTGTATATGAAGGCACTGACCATCAATATTAATATTGATTGTAAGGGTATTCCTCTCACTTGGATGAAGAAGAAAGGACTTACAACCCCTTAATAAAGAAAAAAGATTATAAATGCACTTTGAACAACCCAATTAGAGAGTTCAGAATATTTATTTTCTTACAACTTATTCTCAGCATTTATAATATATAAACAAAGAACAAATATTTTTATTTTTAGAATTTAATGCTTATTTTTTACAAATCTTCATAATAAAATCACTGACTTAATCATCGAAGGATCCCTAAAATCCTCAAAAGGGACTGTTTTGTAAGAAATTCAATTTGTGTCACCAACCTCTGAAATCCTCAGTTGTTGAGAAGAAAAGATTAACATGAACTTATGATCATCCATCATCTAACGCAACCAAAAATAATTTCCCTAGATCCTAGATTTTTGGAGCATCTTTGGGTTATATTTTCATATGAAAATGCTAAAATTCATTACTTTTATTTTTCTTATTTTTTAAAAAGGTTAAATAAATTGGAAAAAAAAACCAACATAATTTTTTGAGTTAGAAGGGAATAAGATCTAAAAAAAAATAAAGATTAAATGTTTTGAAATCACGAGGATTAATTATTTAGTTTCATTAATTATGGAGACAATGTAATAATTATTTTTGTTGTTCATATAATATAGTAACTAGCTATGGCTACTTACCATTACACACAATTATGAGCGCCAATTTTGCCACACACGTCTGTTCAACATCAATTGATACAGTTAGATTTTGCTATATATAATCTTTTTGAGTTAGAAGCTATAATGATAATCGTACTAATTTAAAACAAGATCCAACCATTACTTAATTTCTTTAGATAAATCCATTTCCATTGAGTTTAATTTTAATTTCGTTCAATATAAAACTTATTATTGGTTTGGGTATCTTTGTGTCACATCCAACGTTATCACAATTCTATTTCCTTTTGAAAAACCCATGAAATAAGATTGCTTTTTCTCTTTTTTGCATAAGAAATACATGCTTGTTCTTATCAACAGTCAACACCACCCTAGTTTACTTGTCACGCAGTCGCAAATCACTCAGATGACCCCACTCCAACCACCGGGAACTTCACCTTCACAGAATCATAAATGTACAATTCTACTGGAGCTAGCTTTCCACTAGGCAAAAGCTCTGGTTTTCAAATCATCTGAGCTCCTATCATCAGACGATCGACTAATTGGCATTATTAGGACAACATGTAAGTGGGAACAAGGCAATGAACTTGTTCTCCAAATATGCAGAAATACATCAGCAACAGATAAAGGAGATCAGAGAAATAGAAGTTGACCAAAGGGTATCACCTGTGTGTGTGTGTTTGCGATCGACAGCATGCGCTTATTGCATGTGGGATTTTCAGTGCATATAATATAATACACACAGTTGCTCATAGAATATTCACCTACTACTACATCGCTATATAATTTTCAAACCTAGTATAATGCATGCTGGTGACAAGGGGTCGGTAATAAAAGACAACAAATGGTAAAGGGTCAAATTTCATTGCCATTTGCTAATCAATATCCCCACCTGTCTGATGATATAAGCTTTGCATTTTGCAATGGTTCCGATTCCTTGCTTATCCGACATCAGAAGCACGAGAAAGAAAAATCGACTTTCACTTGCTTCTTACCTTTTCCCCTATCTTTTTTTTAAAGAAGGCATATGCAATCTGCCCTTTTGACTTCTGAGATGATTATTAGCATATTCTTGCCTTGTTTAATGGAAATGTTCCCTTGCAATTTGTCCTATGGCGGAATCTTCAAGGTATAGGCATCTCGTAAAGACAGGCTTGGCAAGAAAATATATATTTTTAAAGGAATAGGATAGATCCATCTTCCAGTTTTCTAAAATTTCGTAGACAAAGATAACCCACCGCCTTTTGACTTGTCGTCAGGTCGAAATTACTAATGTTTTCTTTCCCCATCCAATCCTCAGGGCACCAATAACTTCAATCCAAACCTAAACGAAAGCCTCCGGCAACTGTATTTGGCTGACAAAATAAGCTAATAGGACTCGTTCCCAATGTGATGAAATTGGATTTTGCTTCAATATTATAACACAACTAGATAGAGATTTGATCTATTCAGACTTTGTAAATGGTATAACAAATATTTTTATGAGCTAGTATAGATCCAAAATAAAATCTGGTTCCACCAAATTAGGTTTGCAGCTTAAAACAAAGATATAGGAAATCTGATTTTTGAATGGAAATAAAATTTTTCTAAATAATTCAACAAGCAATTTTTCTATAGCTAACTACGACATTGCTTATCAGACAATTGGATCTCTCGAAATTAAAATCTAGGCCCCAATGGTGCTGTTTGAATCAATTTTGTTATTTCTCCTATTTTTTTAATTTATTGTTTAATTCATATTTTTATTTAATTTCTTTAGTGCTTTCAGATTTCTAGTTGTTTCCTAGTAAAGTTAGGGTTTTTTGGCTTATTTATAGGTCTTGTGAACCTCTAAGGAGGCAGAATTCATTAATTTTATTTTCAGAGAAATAAATGGTGAATTTAGAATTCACATCTGCAACCTTTTTTACTAGATAAAATCAACATGTTTTCTATGTTGTTGCTGTTGTTATAACTTTCATCTTCATTAGTTGGTATCAAAACCCAATTATCATAGGTTATTTGTTTGATGTGTGCTGCAATCCCGTGAAAATTTGTTGCTTGTTGTGTGCTACTACAACTATAGTAGAAAGAAGTCATGGAGTAGGGCGTGGCCAAGGAGGGGATGTGAAGGCTCCCTTCAAAAAAGAGACATTTAGAAGCTCGTCATTAAAGATATGCAAAAGCATATCGCAGAGTTAGCTCATATGTTAGAAGATATGGACCTACAAGAGCATAACTAGGAGAGTGACCATGGGTCCCTAAACAATACTAAAAATCAAAGGCATGATTAGAGGATATAGCCTTTTCAGCAAGGAAAGGTCAGATCTGAGGATTTTGATTTTCGTGTTAAACTACTAAAGTTTGGTGGAATTTTGTAGGTAGAGGAGTTTATAAATTAGCCTAATTAATTTTAAATGTCTCTAATTAATTTTTAGTCTTAATAGATCACTGATCTTGACACATTCAAGAATAATGTTTATATTCAATATGAATATCATAGTTGTAATACTTTTATAATTTTTTTTTGTAAAGATTTTTTATCCAAAGAGCTTTATCTTTACTCTAAATTAATTAATTATACATAAATAAATATTAAAGATAAAAAAATATTTTTATTAATAATAAATACATTTTGCATGAACAAAGTCAATGCCAGATTTAAAATTAATTGACTACATGATATAACAAAAAAGCTAAAATAAAAGGCAAAAACAATAAGACCATAGACACATTTTACTATTCATTACTACATCCTAGTTATGTTTTTGCCTTTACAAAAATAAAAAAAATCAAAGAACTTGCCTTTAGGTAATTCAGTTTTCGCACATGATCCATTAGTTATTATGAAATTATTCAAGGATAACTTAGTCTTTTATATTTTTTTAGCAAAATTAAATTACTAAATTACTCTTTGAAAGAAAAAAATAAATAAATTATCAAACATGATTATTTTTCATCTTGTTTTTTGCACAGTGAAATGACAATTACACCTTTAAAAAGGAAAAATGGATAAATTGTTATCCATAGACTATTTTGTCATTTTACTTTGGTTTTTTTCCTTGTGTGATTTGATCCCTTTTTTTTTTTGTAATTTTTTTTTCGTTTGACAAGTTTTTTTAATTTATATTTTTTAAGATCTAATCCCCCAATATTAAATTGGTTAGGGATTAAGTTTCTTGATTAAACCTGGTTATCAAATTTCACGGGTTGTGATTTTAGAGGATTAACCCGAGTTTAAGAGATTCATATAGGTTTGGTTTTTTTTTTTTAAGCTGGTGTTTTTTCAATTTCATCATTCAATATTCATTTATTTATTTAGTTTCATCATCCTTTAATTTTTTATCTATTATATTTGGACCTCATTCTTTTAAATGTTTTACTTGTTTTATATGATTTATAGAATTGAAGCTTTTTTTATAATTTCATCCTCCAATTTTTTTTACCGATATTATTTGATCCTCATTCTTTTTGTTGCAGTTCTTTTTTCTTTGACAAATTTTTTTAATTTAGATTTTTTTATGATTTCATCTTCAAGCATTAAATTAATTGGGAATTGACCTTCTTAATTGAACCTAGATCTAGAATTTCACAGGTTATAATTTTGAATGATTAACCCGATTCTAATAGATTCACACAACCTTGCTCCCCCCCTTCCCCAAATTATTTTAAGCTAATGTTTTGGAAGATTCAGCTTTTAATATTTATTTATTTCTTAAATCGCATCTCCATTCTTTAATCAGACCCGAGATCAGTTGAGGCTTGGTCAAGGCCCAACCGAAAGTCAATACAGTGTGTTGACACCTTTTCATTTCTCTTCCCAGGCTTTTTTTTTGCTATTTAATCCTTTGATAGTTTGTTGTTTTACATTTGATTTAGGGTTAGGTATGGATTAAAACAAAGACGACGTTAATTTCTTTATAAAACTAGATCGTCATTTAAACAGGGCAATCAGTTCACTCTTGGCATAGTTGCAGTTACTTTTCAAAATGTTTTTCACTCAAAAATGTATCAAAATAATATTTTTTATTTTTTAAAAATTATTTTGATATTAGTGCATCAAAGTGATCTAAAAACACCAAAAAAATTCAATTTTTTTTAAAAACACTTTTGAAACACAAAAATAAATAGGGTAAAATTATTTTTTTAGTTTTTGGGATTTTTTTTCTTTTAAATAAGGATCTAATACAAACCAAGAGTTTCAAAGTATTTAATTTCCAATCCAAATCAATGAAGCTCACCGTTGCAATTGTAGATATATTTCTAAACAGTTAGATTTAATTTTCACATTTATTATAAATTTTGATGTAAAAATATTAGTATTTGATATGAATCAAAAGCACCAAATCTAACCACGTGGTGGCAATTTATCAGTAGAATCCAACAAAGATTTCTCTCTGCGATTGCGACGTACTCCTCCTGAGAATATTCCTTCATCTTCAGAAAGGAGAGATACATTTAGCGTAACGGCACCACCGACATTAACGAACGTAGGATCTTGACAAATTGACAATAATTCAGCTGCTGCAAAACGGAAGAATAATTACGCCTTTCTTCTTTTGACAAGGGTAGAGGATAAATTTGGGGATTAGCATGTACAATGCTAATAAATAGTGAAATGGTATAGAATGAAAAAAAATAGGTGAAATAATATATTTTTGGATATCAGTGTTGAGAATTGTGATATTTAATTAAATGTCATAGTTTTTAATTGTGATATCTATTTAAATACAGATCTAACTGGTCAACCAGTTTGTAAGAAAAATCATAAAATTGTAAAAATCAGGGCTTCGTGGCTAAATTTTTAAAATCTAAAGATCTGATGGTTGGAGCAGTGATTCCATAACTACTCAAAGAAAAACACCCTCCGAAAACTCTTGTAAACATTTAAGCATGATTCAATGGTCGGATAAAAAATTACAGTCCTTTTGAGCCATCATTCTGGTATGGCATGACTAGACCTACTCCTGAGCCTAGACTTATCTCATTAGTTCATAAATGCATTTACTAGATCATCCACACCTGATCACTCAGAATCACCTGTAAGAACTATTACATGAATAATAAATTTTTAAGATTTTAATTAAAGTATGTTTTTAGTCTACAAGTTGGACAAAGATATATATTTTTACTCATAAAACATATTTGAAAGAAAAAATTCATAAAATTATAATTTTTGTGTGAAACAGTCAATCGGTTATACAATTGTATCCATCTAACCAGCTGGTTGGCGGTTGTGGCTTTGTTTTCATAAAATTATGATTTAACTCACATGACCAATTATACAACTATATTCATAAAATTAGTGGAGTTTGATGAAGTGAAAGTTTTGTTCGAGAAACTAAATACTAATAAGCCTGTGCATATGAAACTTGTACTTATGCATTAAAATGAAGGAGAGGAAATAAGGAGAATATTGGTTGGTAATGACATTGCTATGAATATATTGCCTTTGAGTATGTTACAGGTAATTGGGAAAATAGTGGAGTACTTGACACTAACTAAAATAGTGATAAGTGGGTAATTTAAAGAATTCTTACAAGCTAAAGGAATGATAGGAGTCAATTTAAAAGTGGGCTCCTTAACTGCACAAACAATGTTTTTTGTTGTGGATGTGATCCTGTCTTATTTGAAAGGGACTAAATTCACGTTAATGGTAGTATTCCATCGACTTTGCATTGAATGTTGTTACTTTGAAATGGAAATAAGTTTGAAATTGTGCATGCAAAAAACAAGTAATTTGTAACATATGCAAACCCTTTAAATCATAATTTTATACAGGAAAATAAAGTACAATTAGAATTGCACACCCATCATCATCATCAATAAAAACTAAAGAAATAGAGGATAAAATTTGTGAAATCCTGACAAGACCTTTATTAATTGAAAAGCCTGGAAGGAAAAGGAAGATCTCTTTTAATAAGTGAAACAACATTAGAAAACAATTATGGAAAAGTGGTAGTCCAGGTGACTATCTAGAGATTATTGACATACTGGACAAAAAAGCACGTATTAAAGGAATAAAAAACAGAAACAAAAGGAGAGTTACAAACACAAATGGCTACAATACAATAATTGGGGCCTATGAATGTACACAAACAATCAGAAAAGGACAATGTAGGGCAAAAGTCACAAGAAAATCCAAATGATCAAGAAAATAAGAGAAAATACGAAAAGTCTGACTAGCTGGAAGACGTAAACATTATAGAAGAAAAGGAGAAGAAGAATTAGTCAGAATTAAAATTTAAAAATTAAAATTAAAATTCATTTTGAAAAAATGCCTATAATTACTCAAATCACTGCATTATAGTTTTAGCAAGTTCTTAGGACCTTTCAAACCTAAAACTAGTAGGAGATAATTTATAGGCGATGGTCTGTAGGCAGTAGCTCTGTATGCGATAGTCAAATAGGCTTGTGATTTTCTTTTTAATCAGTAAGCTAGCGGTTTCAATTCCATAAATCAGAAATACCAAAAAGATATTCCATTATCCATAAGTTCTAATTCAAGAATATAATTCTTTATTTTTTTTTATAAATTTATTTAGATGCCCAGGGAAAAATCAATTGCACTTTGTGAGCACAGGATCATTGCTAATTCTTCTAGCATCGATAATGACAACCAAGAGTCATTAGGTGCCGACCAAGAAGATGCACTTGAAGCACATGCATCGACTCACGACATTGCCTCTTCAAGTGCGATACCGCAAAATAGAGAGGGGTCCCTTTAAAGCGGGATCAATTCACCTGTAAGTACGAAATGCAGTGGAAGGACGACCTTTCAATGTAAGGTTGTTTTGCTTTGAGTTGGTTTATATTTAACAATTTATGAACAAATAATGTTTCATTAAATTTATATATTTTCAGGTTCACAAACATTGAGGTTGCTCGGATAATAACATTGACATTTAAATCATCAATAAAAATTCAATTGTTTCAATAGAGCTAGGTTTCCAAACATCCTGAATGAAAATCGTAAGTTGATGTATGGTTTTCAAGATTTAAAGTTAGTATTAACTTCATTTTTTTACTATTTATTATGTTAATTCATTTACTTTATTGAAATTTTTCTTTTTATAAATTTTTATTGCAATGCTAAATTTGAGTAGGATAAACCAAATGATAATGTTGCGAGGAGGGTTTGGGAGAATCACGCTGCAACTATGTAACATCGAAATCAAGATAATTTTTTTATTTTAAATATTAAAATTTTATTTGTCATTTACTCATAGATAATACGTTTGTACCATTTAGGTTGCGTGATTTTTGGTACGAAACACAAAAGAAATCTAAAAATATGCCAAAGAAAACGTTCTATCAGGCTGGAATGATGTGGCGATTTGGAAGTATTTCAGACCACCATACATCCCGGAGACTATATGGGCAAAATACATTCAGCACATGACGTTCAAGTGTGTCACACGATAGTCATAGTCCAGTGCTAGGAACCAGAGTCGGCAAATTCACGGTTCGGTTACCATGCATACCGACGACTCCGTTCTGTTCCTTTCGCATACAAAGCAAATGGTAAGATTAATTTTAATTATATCTATTTTTTAATTTGTTGTTATTTATAAATATATTTAACTGACAACATTTTTATCTTACAGGCTACGACTCTTGGACGTGAGCCAAGCCCAATGGAGCTTTTTGTTGAAACGCATGTGCAGAGTGATGACCACCAAAAAAAGATGCAGCAGTTCGTCGACAACTGAGCTCAACACTTGTGGTACATTAGCTTTCAACCATTTTTTTCTTAAGTTATTTTTTTCTTGAATTTGATGATTTCATTTTTTTTTATTTCCAAGAGACATATAACAGCCAGTTGAAAGAGAGATATGGGGACGATCCTTCAATCCACCCGAATTTTGATCCGAATTTGTGGTTGGAGGCAGGATTGTCCGGTGGACTCGATAGAAATTGGGTCCACAGACTCTCTAATACTACGACCGAGAATTTGCAGACGGCATGTAGTGTTTCAACTATTGGGTGCTTGCAATCGATCTTGAACACTCAATCTCCAGAGTTCACGGCCTTGTTAGATCAAGGAGTGCAAGAACGTACAACTCATCTCAATGAAAAATATGAACGACTCTCTACGGATTATGAAGAACTCCGCCGAATGGTCATGGATATTAGATCACATATGAGTGGTACATATACACCCCCTTATTGGCCCCACAATCCCGGGAACGACTAGCCTCCTCATCCTCCAGCGTCGCCTTTGTTCTAGTTTCATTGTATTTGAACGCATAAATTTGTAGTAAATATTTTATTTTTATATTAAGATAATTGATTTGTAAATACTTGAATTTAATGCAAATTTATTTATTTATAATTATTTTCTATTTCTGTTCAATAGATTTTTAGAATATATATATATATATATATATATATATATATATATATATATATATATATATTTAAACTATTACTGAAGGGGTTACCAACAGACTTATTCTGTAGGTATATTCTAGAGAGTTGGAAAAAATTACTACAAATGCCACTGTAACTGTTAATTAATCACCGATGAAATTATTCTGTCGGTATATTCTAGAGAGTTGAGAAAGAATTACTATAAATGTCGCTGTAACTCACCGACAGAATTACTGATGGAGGGAATCAAGTATTTTTTTTGCAGAAATGATCCATCGATAATTTTTTTTTATTAACGACAGACTTACTGACATAATAGAAATTTATCGACGAGTGTTTTTTCGACGGATGGTTTATGTCCGTGAATCCATTAGTAAAATAATCACAGACAAAATGTTAGTGTAAATACCAACACAATTTTCTATCCGTAAAACTGTTAAATCTATTAGTAATTATATTTAAGTTTTTCTAATCTCCTTCGAAAATCCATTATGCCACTGCATATAATCTTGTTTCAATCACAAATACAACTTAGTTAAAATATTTGGCCCCGTTTTTGTTTTTTATTTGATATATATATTGACTTACAATTGTAGAGAGACGGTTGAAAATATAAGTTTGGTACTTCCCCCCCTTAAAATAAGGTATTTTTCAATTTTATTTCTCTAAATAAGGTTATTTCAAACTTATTTACTAGAATGTTGCATGAAGTGCCACAGAGTACACGCCACCTGTCCATGTTATCTTTTATTATTATTATTATTATTCCAAAATTCTTAAAATAAAAGAGCAATAAAGGGAACAAATCGAAATCCAACATCTGTCAAGCCTTCATTTTCTCAGATCTTAATTAAATTTTTAATTCATCTCTTATTCAGCTTCAGGTAAGCATCATAAATTATACTTTTGTTTTTCTAACAAATTCAATAAACTCAACTAATAAGGACATGGGATTACAAGGTTCGGGATAAAGATAATGTTTTTGTCTTGCTGTAATAAATCATGTTGACATATTAGATTGATGATTGAAATACAATTGGAGGAAGAAAAGTTAGAAATGAAAATTTTTCATTTTTTTTTAAATAAGAGAAAAAAAAATGTCATGGATTAGTGATATATATAGACCTAGATGCCTTGTATGGCAAGAGAATTTCTGTTTATGAGAATAATGTTAATTTAAAATGATGTACGGTTCATTCATGGGGGTCATGCCACTTCTTTCTTATAATAAATTGCTATTAATGTTACTAGCCATGATTTACTGCAATTAATTTTAACTTAATGCTCTAATTAAGGTTATTAAATCCTGAACCTAAGCATTTGACCTGCTTTAAGAGTTTTGCAGCCCACCAACTGCTTGTTGACTGGGTAAAACAAGAGATGGTGTATACATGGCCTCTTATAGATTCATCATACATGCATATCTACTTGAACATAGACGTCCTCTGGGGGAAAAAATCACTACATTCTGCCATTGTTGTCATAGTATACAAGAACTTATGACATCTTTGTGTCTACTTATCGCATATCTAGCCATCTCATGATGAATCAGCTATCACTGGCTGCAGAATTTCAATTTTCAGCAGATGTATATGGATACCATGAATTGGAAAACAAACAGAGGAGATAATACAAAAAGAAATTGTAGGGTGAAAAAGAAAAAAAAGAGGACTTGTTTATTCAATTCTAGCAACCTTTGAAAACAATTTTGCATTCGAAGACTTTGTATAATATCATAGCATTTACAACGTACGTGTTGTTAGCTTTATTTTCGTTCACTCTCCTCTTTTATCTAATCCACTTTTAATTCTGAATAACATAAGTCAACCAGCAAGAATATTATTTGTTCCATGCCAGAATAAAAAAAAAATTAAGAATATCTGTTGCTGTATAATCCTTGGTGAACTTTGTTTTCAAGGAAATCTTAATCCTAATATAGTACCTCCATGAACCAAACTACGACTGCATGCCAAGTGTTTTCAGGTCTCATCTCCATAAATCCACCTCATCCATCATTTCAAAGTCCTGGAATGGAATCTCGTCCGCTCTTGGCACTTCCATATCAAGCACTTTCTCATTAACAACGGGATCACAATCTATCTCATCAAGAAGAGAATCAATGCTGCAGACATCTTGAAATATAGTCTCATCAAAATCAAAATCTGGGATCTCATCAAAATCATAATGTAAGACGGGTCCGTCATTATTTTCACAAAGGTTCGAGTCCTGCTGAGGCTGCTCGTCACTTGGTTCTTTCATTGTAGTGCTACTACCTAATATGGCATCAGGATATTTAGCAGTTCTCCTTCTCCTCTGACGTCGTTTCACTTTAGGAATTGAGTCCAGGTTCAAACTCTTGATATACTCTTGTAGAAGGGAGCCCTTTGGATACTTGGATCGGCTTTTTCTCTTGGAGGTGCAAGTTTGCCTTCTTTTAGTTGCATTCCAGTGGTTCTTGATGGAGTTTTCAGTTCTCCCCGGCAAACTCTTAGCAATTTCTGCCCATTTGTTCCCTATTTCTTTATGGGCCTGTATTAGCACCCTATCTTCCTCCTCGCTCCAAATATCTTTCTGTAACGAAAAATGGACATCGAAAAAATGATGAGAAAATGCATTGCCATCCTCATGTTGCTTATGAAATGCTCAGGATGATCATGCCATGGACAAAACATAAATGTCCATGTGTGATTCTTTTTAAACATTTCCCACAAAGATGGATTTATGTGATGGAGGAGGGCATCATTTGGGTCTTGAGTTCAAGTCCTGAAAATAGTATATATTTGAAGAAGTATATTATCTACGTACGCTCATTAAATCTTATTGGAAGAAGTATTTATGTATTAGTAGAAGCCTCTCTAAATATACAATGACTATGAAAAGTACAATTCCCAAGCAGGCATGGTAGAATAGGCCCCTCTCCCTGCCCTTTTCTACTGCCCAGAGAAAAAGGAGAGAAAAATACGATGGATAGATATGATAATGAAAGAAAATATTAACCTTGATATCTGGCCTCAAATGGTTATGCCATCTTTCTCGACACTGCTTGCCGATTCTTCCTGGGAATATCTGAGCAATATGAGACCATTTTCTTATTCCAAACTCATCAACCAGCCGAATCAACAGACTGCATAAATGTAATTATCGCAACAAATTAAGTCAAACATGAAGAATTAGAGAGAGTATTGTTAATTTACAAGAAGAAAAAAAAAAACCCTCCTTAATTTTTACGTACCTATCTTCCTCAGCTGTCCATTGCCCCTTGACTAAATTAATAGGTTCCTTCTTAGGAGTATTCCCTGTCCTTCTTGTCAAAGGTAGTATGGCATCATTCTTATACAAGCCACCTTTCGTATAGTAATCATATTTTGTAGTCGCACAAGGGGTTCCATCTAGCACCTCAATATTCATAGGTTTGGTTTCTTGCAAATCCAAGGACATGTGACTCTGATTAGGACCTATCATGTCAATGAGGTTTTCTTGAGGGAGGTTCAAGCACCCGCCACTTTGGAAATTGTCTCGACCATATAGTCCATTGCTGTTATTTGTGTATGACTTGTAGTCACACTCGTATAAATGTGTAGCTGGTGATAATCTATAGGGAAAAACATCCAAAGAATCAGAATTAGAGCCAGTAAGGACACCAAACAATGATCTGTTGGCATGGAGCTGATCAAGATGGTTAAAATCCTGAAGAAAGCTCTTTGCTGAAGGTGTTTCACAGGGAAATACATAGTCTTTCATGTATGGTTTCCTCAAGTAGTTATCTGGGGAAAACATCGAGTGTGAAAAGAAGGAAGGGTTGTCTCTAACCAGCTTAACAAGCTCAATGGAGAGAAAGCAAAGAGAAACACCGAGGCTCGAATATTGGAGTTTGAGAATTTGAGAGTTACTCTCACCTTAATATTGTCTAAGATCGTGAGTATATGAATGCATTTATGACAGTGTTCAATCTTGGCCATTCATTTTTTGTGAGCCACTGGTTAGTGCTGGCCGTAACATTGCTTAATAAAAGTCATTACTATTAAGCTTCTCTTATTAATATAATATTGCCATTAATGTCTTCTTGATACCTTCTCGTTTAATAGCTAGGATGGGTTATACATGAGTCTATATGGTCAATGGTCGTCAATTGGGAGACATTAGTGCTACAACTTTGCAGAAAAAAATATTAATTAATTAATTAATTACTATCCCTTTTAATTAGCCAAAAAGATTTTTGTTCATTGGATAAATTTTATATTTTGATAAGAATAATAGATTTATTAATTCAATCAATATTATGAAAACATTCTCATCGCATATACTATGGATTAATTCTTAAGTTAAAAGTCATTGAATAATTAATTAAGTTAATATCCCATTAATCAAGATAATGCTAATAAAATTGGTTGATATATATATAAATATGTTTGCGCACTAGATTATATTTTTAAGGCTATTTTCGCAACAACTTAATTAATTATATATACTCTTTTTCTAGATGGGTGGAGAGAAGTATTTACTCACATTTAATTATGCAATTAATTCTAGAAAAACAATATGCAATTATGTTTGAACTTTGAAGGCTTTTAGAACGAGAAATTTAATGGGGTTATCAGAAAATTATAATGCTAGTCAACCATGTTTAAACCAT
>Ga0325404_1003189_pt1 | contig 17561 bp, 10 predicted proteins | sample PopdelMetagenome_18_FD_205664 | JGI IMG/M metagenome (GOLD analysis project Ga0325404, IMG submission 205664) | Populus deltoides microbial communities from Bellville, Georgia, United States - Xylem-Control-R1 | ecosystem: Host-associated > Plants > Phyllosphere > Stem > Wood/Secondary xylem... | reverse complement strand
CCTAAGAGAAAAATACCCTTGTGTTACAAAGGTATTTTTTTATATAAAGAAAAAAATTAATTTAAAATTAAAAAGTTATTGTGTGCATTTAATAAAATATAAAGTTCAAATATATGAACAAAAAAAAATCATTAAAACATTTATTAATGCTAAATAAAAAAAGTTAAAAGACAGATACATGTAAGGATTTTTTTATCTCGTGATACAGGGAGTTCTTTGAATTTTTCTTTTATTTAGTTATATGGCAACAAATATGGAGTTTCAAAAAAATATTAAATCTAAATATTATTGAAAAAAAAGTAAGTGTTAGTATAAGTTTTTTATTAATTTATTTTTAAACAAAAAATATAACTTTCATTAGCCATGTTGTTTATTGCATACAAACAGTAAAAAAATTATCAATATCCCAAGAAATCTACCAATTTGAAATAAAGATAGAAAAAAATTTATCTATGTAATCAATACCTTTTCCCTTATTAATGTGTTATTTTTTAACAAAATAATTTTTTTATTAAAATTTTTATTTTTAAACAAAAACATATCATAATCTTAAAAGCAAGTTTAATTAAGCAAAATTATAAAATAATTCATTGATAATTTTGATGCAAATATATTAAAAAACTAACAATAATAATTTTAATAAAAACCATATAAAAAAAATTTAAAAATATATATTTCATCCACATTTAGAGAACCATGCCTATTAGATTCATATATAATAATCTAAAAACAAATTTTAAATATCACCATGGAATTTGCTAATACTATTTAAAAATAATAATATATTTGAATAATTATGTAAACATCATTTAAATAAATTTATTTGAAAAGTATTCAAATATAAAATGTGAAAAGTGAAAAGAATGTGAGTAAAACAATTGATGGTCATACATGCATTAGTGAGACATGTGATCCTGACCCACTTCAAGACCCAAATGTGCCTGGGTTTAGAAACCTCGTTCAGAACATCTTTTTTTTTAAGGGTTATTTTTTTAATTTTGTGAACAACACATCGCTAACTAAGATAGATGACACATCCTTAGCCAAGGAAAATAATGAGCTATTTGTTTGCCATATTTTCAAGTCAATAGACGTAATTTTGGTGATTGGAAAATGGCAATCCAAGTTCTTGAATCTAGAAACCTAGATTTCAATTATTTTTCACCTAAAAATATGAAAAAATATCTCATGAACCTACATTACCCTTTTTCCAACTAGAAAAACACATTTTAATCGGCCAAAAACTCAAAATCCAACCAAATGAAAAAAATAAAAATTAAGCTCTAATATGTTTTTCTAGAATCATTGAATGTGAAAATTATCTCCACTAAGTTTCTCTCTCTAAGATAACAGAAAAAGTTATATTACCATGGATTCTATGGTAAAAATGATGGATTCTATGGTAAAAATAAGGTGATTAAACCAACATTAGTGTGTGTATAAAAGTTCATCATCAAGTATTCTTAATATATTTATCATTAGGAACCCTTTAATCATGGTTCATAATACCTATAAATATATTCAGGCCTATGTTTATATATATTGATGTGATATTTAATTTAAGTAAGTTTATTTTATTTTAGTGACATTTCAGCAAGAGTTTTTTTCATATAGAATCCTATTCAAAAACATTATCCATTTAATTTCTTGTATTAAATCAATTTCACACAATGTGATTTTTAGGCTCATCAATAAAACACAATCATTCATCACACTACAGGTAGTCTCAGGCTTAACACCAGTTAATTCAATGTTTACGTTCATGGCATATTATTATAGTTATTAGAATACACCAAAATACTTACATGAGTTTTTACACCGTGAACTATATACAAGGAAAAATTATATTTAACTTGTTCATATGCATATAATATATACTTGCATAAAATTATATAACAACTAGCAATGGAATCGGTGTTGCCTGGATGGTCGGGATGGACCCACAATATAAGTAGCAAATCAATAAATACTAAGTACATATTATGTAACACCCGAGATTTCCTCATGATAAAAACAATTTCCATAAGCCTTGAACTCAAGAAAAATGATGATTTTTGTTTTAATATCTATAACATCTTAGTTTCACACACAATGTACTATAATAAATAATAAATGATTGAGGAAATAAATTAATATTTGATGTAATAGAAACATAATGACTAAGAAATGAGAAAAATATAAATACGTTTTTCGTTTGGTTCCAACTCCTAAAAATTTAATAATATCTGAATTACCCTTAAAATAACTATCTCGTAATGGAAAACTTCTTTTTGTCATTCATGGTAGGAGTCTTGTATAGAACTATTATTTATGTAAATCTGAACAACTATAATTATATAAAAGTAGAATCATTGATTCCCCTCACTTTTATGATATCGTTAGGTTATAAGTCACAACATGCTTTTTGTCCGCAAGACCTCGACATGTTTTGTCCACAAGATCTCAGTTCATTGAAGTATATTGCACCTTCGTATTACCACAACTTCACTCACTCTTGCTTATGCTAGTTGGGTATACCTCCTATCCTTTCTGGAACATTTATCCCTTATCCTTACGCAGAATCACCCCTTTATTTCACATTTTCTAGTAGTAAAATCGACTAATCACTTTAGTCTAGTTATCATTATGCCAATGACCATTTCAATTACTCTGTTCAGCATCATCTTGAATATTCATCTTGAGATCTACACATTCATCCATTCGATCACATCATCCTGCTAACCAACATTATAAACATGTTTTACTATCCGTCATAATTAACGAGAGTAGTCCCCATTACTGATACCCTATACTATCACATCACATCTTCTGTTCTAACAATTTCATTTCTAACACTGAATAAACACTAGTTCATATGAAAGGAACTAGGTTCCCCTTCGATTCCATCAATTACGGTTTCTTTCTCCCTATCCGAGTCACTAATGCCTTACAATAACTTTATAGACTAAGGCACTGACCCTTCAATCTAAACATTCAATTAGAATTTGTGTTTAAAGCCTTGATCCCTAGTGCCCTTCCATTAATGTCTTCAGTAATTCCTAGACACTAATCAAGAATATCACTTTAGTAAATAATGCCATGTACTAGCATTAACTGATCAATACCAAGTAATAACTCCTTGTCCAGGATCACCCTAACAATTCTATTTGGCCCATCTTAACTGTTTAAGAACATTATTTTTTTTCTCAATCCAAGCCAAGCAATAATTTCTTAATCTGACAACCACTCTCATTCCTCCTCACCAAGCATTCAACCCTCACCAGGTAGTAATGCTCATAGTCCAGAACGAGGTATAATGCTGCAATAGTCTGAAAGTAAGAATTATCATGATATCCCAATCATTTTCACGTACTCAATCACAATACATATTTTTTTTTGATAAAGTATTTTTCCAATTTTTTTTACGATTTCACGTTAACCAGGACACTAGTCCCAAACATCCGGAGAACTAGTTCATCCGTCCAATTTCTCCGGGCCCTTACCCCTTTACCGGGTTACTAATTCATCCGTCTATTTTCCCGGGCACTGACCTCTTTATCAGGTCACAAATTCATCCTAATTTCTCTGGATACTGACCCCTTTACCAGGTCTCTAATTCATCCGTCTAATTTTTCGGACACCAATTCAATGTATAAATTTGTCTGCAATTAGCACAACCACAATATACATAATAATATCACAAAATTATTTTATTATCAACTTTGAAAGCAAAACACACTACAATCTTTTTCCGTAAATATATGATACCATTCGTATCAATCATTACAATCCTTCAATTAGTTCCACCACCGCCAATTCCTCACTGGGCAACTAGAACTTTTCAATTCTCTTAATAATAATATCACATCAATGTTCATATTTACAATGGCATTATAAGAAAAATTACAATATCTTAACATTCGTAAAATTTCCTAAATAAATAAGGTGTCGGGCACCTACCTGCAGTCTGGTCATGGAATGCATGACCCTGATGTTGTCCTCCCGTAGGCAACTCTTATATACCAACAAGAATTACTAAATCACTTATACAATTATTTCTTTCTGAAATAATTTAAATTTATTTTGCCATCGTGAAATTAAATTTAAACTTCACATTAATAAATTATTAATAAACTATTTCCATTTTCCAATTCATATATCCATAATAAAATATTTTATTTATAATACATTAATCGCCATGGTTTATTCAACTAATAAATTGGTTTTATTATCCATTCCATGACTTCAATTCCACCATTTTTTCTAATCATTATATATTACAACAATAAGATTAAACAAGGATTTTGTCACAATTTAACAACTAACCTTAACAACTCAATTCATTTATTTTCATGAACTTGGCCAAACTTTTATAAGATGGAAAATTAAGATTTTCCTTAAACCTATTTAATTTGCAACTCAATCCTTCTCACCATGTTTCTTAATGTATTTCAATACTTATTTTATCTTTACCCACATCCACATTCCATCATTTTATTTCTTTCCTCAATTTGCCAAATTTCTTAGTTTAGCAAGGATGATATTTTTTTTCCCGTCTATATCCTATTTGTTTATGCATTACTTAATCCCATCAAATATATTTCCATCCACACTAAGATTCTAATTTAGTCTAATACAATTTTCCTCTTCTTCCATTTAGCCTTGCCAAAAAAAAAATTAATATCCAAGGAGGGATCAATTCTTCTTTGATTTCTAGTTTTCAAAATCTCATCTAAGATTAATTTTATTCATTTGAGCATAGTAATTTTTCATTTCATCAATCACATACATTCCTTATATTTTTCTACCACTGCCAAAATTACAAGTAAAGGGTAGCATGAAATTTCTTCAACTTTTTATTGAATTAAACACTAACCTATTCAATTCTCATGCCAACAAACATAATTTCATCACAATATCACAAATTACTACAACTAATATGCTAATCACAAAGTTCCATAATCAAGCACATCATCACCCAAGCATACATGTATGAAATTTCTACAATCAACACAATAGAATCATACTTCCTACTACGATAACAAGGAATTTAATTAGAAGAAACCTCAAGATGAAACCACCCTTTATCTCCCTCCTTCTTCTTCCTTTCTCCATACTTCATTCTTTCTCCACAAGCTTTAAAACCCTTAGATCACTCAAATATTTAGTGTAGCTCACCATAAACCTTCTTAATTATCTTAACTCTCCATAATCATGTATTATTTTCAAGAATTGATGAGAGAATTGTAGAGAAGATGTAAGAAAATCCCTAACTCCCCTTTCTCTCACTGTAACCCGCTAGACACTTAAGCAAAATGGGGTTTATATAGTAAAATTATCATTATTTGCATTTAAGCCCTTGCTTTTTATGTTTAAATTTATCTAGTCCCCATGAGTCATTTTCTTTTCTTCTTTTCCTTTTCCTTTTGGTCGGCTGGAAACAGCCCTTTGAAGGCTGACTTTTCAACTAATTTATATCATCTTTCTTTTAGTTATATCACCATGTGTCTCTGGTGTGTGTGTGTGTGTGTGTGTGTGTTTTACCTGGTTACCAGTACTTTTTCATGCAAATTTTAAAAATCACCAGACATATTATTCTAAAATTTTTGAAACTTTACCCCATGGTAAAATAATATATTAGAATCCTCCACACAAAGTTTTACTCAATTTGTCCATCATATTAAAAGTTATGCGCGATGATGCAAAACTGGTCAAATTGTAATTTTTCTAAAAACAATCTCAATTTCTCCAAAAATTCTAAAATTTTAACCAAAGTTAAGAAAATATATTATAAGTCTCCACGTAAATGTTTAGATTTTTCTGAGAACCCGATCGAGAGTTATGAATTTTTAACGTGAAACTAGTTGATTTATGATTTTTCGCCCAAAAATCAAAATCTCCTTATTTCATCCCTTTGTAAAGCACCCAATTGTTTTATTATCTCCTCGGAGCCACTTTAGTATATTTATTTTCAATTTTTAGTCATTTACGGCTTATTCCTGTGCCACAACAACATTACCGATTTCTTGTTGGTGTTTACACCAACACTTTTCGTACAATTCTTTTCTTTTTGACCAAGGGTTTACATATTATTTGTTCTTTATCATGGTTATTCTTTATAAAAAAGTTATCACCGGTCTCAATACTGAAGTCTCATATTATAATCTCGGTCATTACTTCCATGTAACTCCTCACATTCATCCCTGTCTAAACGACCGACTTAATTATTCATTTAGTAAAGTTCTCATCCAAACGACCAACTTTATTATTCAATCAATCAAGTCCCTGTTCAAATGACCAACATTAGTATTCAATTTCTCAAGTCTATGTCTAAATGACTAAAATCTCCAATTACTTAATTAAGTTCCCATCCAAACGAATACTTTTAATCTCCAATTAATTAATTAAGTTCATGTCTAAACAACAAACTTTAATATCCAAATAATTAATTAAGTTCTCGTCCAAACAGCTAACTTTAATATCCAAACAATTAATTAAGTCCACATCCAAACGACTGACCTTAATATTCAAATACTTTTCATTCATACTAATTTCTTACACATACATGCATTATATGGAAATATTAAACATGACTAATAAAGGTGAGGTGATAGACACCTAACTGGTCCTTCTATAAAACAAGCTTCCTCTGTTAAAAGTCTATTTTTGGATTTTTTTTCCTAATTTAAAGAGATATATCTTTATAAGTATACCACCACCTCAACTCATGAATTTATATTCATACTAGCAATTTCTGTCTATACATAATCATTTCATGTTTACAAATATTTAAATTTAAAACTCAAACACATAATAAATCTCACAATGTACAAAACATATTTTTTTAATGCCAAAATTTTTAAATAATTACAATTTCTAAAACTTCCATATTAATGAAAACATGACGAAACCACCTTAATCTTTCTTCTTTTAATTTAAGTTATAATGGACCAATTTCAACTCCAATAAACTAATGACTTAGCCTAACACAATCAATTTAACTCGACATACAAATTTTATTCTCCAAATTTTTATACTTACACTTTTTCGTTTGAATTTATTTTTTTCATTTACTTATACTAATATTTAATTTCATCACTTAGACTTTTCCATCCATTTTTCTCCTTTCAACCTAAACTCATTAAAACATGTACATAACATGTTTTTAAACAAAGAAGTCCTTAAATGAAAAAGGAGGGAAAACTTGTAAGTATTTAAACAAGTGGGGAGTGAAGAATTAGCCATATTTGGCCGGCCATGCTAGGGTTGAGAGGGAGAAGAAATTAAGTGAAAATTTATCAAGATTCATCCAAAAAAATTCACAAAAAGAGATAGAATTAGTGATTAAAGTGTACTATGAAGGGTTTGAACAAGAAAATCTCAAAGGAGAACAAGGAATTTTTCCTTAAAGGGAGTGGCTTGAGAGGAAAATAAGACGAAAGGAGGAAAATAAATTTTTATGGTGATTTCAAGCTTCTCATTTCTAATTTGTTTGAGTTAGAAGGTAACAAACCCTTTCCTCTTAATGAAATTGATGTATTTAATGTGTTAAGATTTTATTAATTGTGTTAGTATATAATATGGTATGAGTTGTGAGGTTGATTGGGTTAATCTATGAAATTGTAATGAATTAATGTTTAAATAATTGAAATAATAGTGAGTAATGTTTCAATATGTAAAATTAAAGAAAATTTATTAATCTCTTTTCTTAAAAAGGGGTTTCGGCATAGAAGAAGGAAAAAAGTGATGAATCAATAATTGATGCTAACTTTATTAGGATGTGAATTATAAGGGTGTTAGATTAGTAAAAATTAACGAAGAAGACATACCTATAAGCATCCATGGCTGGCCAAAGGGTATAAAATATGCATATAATAAAAAGTGTTGACTTTTACTTATATCTAATAATCTTTTCTGCAAAACATTACACAATGCTAAATATTATAGGGTTAGATGACATACATGTATTATTGTTTGTTTAGAAACTTGGCCCTTCCTTCTTGTAACCCATCTTATTGATATATGGTAGAGTTTGTTATTACTGATCTAGTCTCTTTTAGTCGCTTGACCCACCAGCCCGCTTTAGTCTATTTGTGTAGACTATATATCTATCTATATATCATGCGATCTAGGCTTCTTCAAGCAATTATTATCTTTTTTTATTGGTTATTCTTCTGAAAGTGACAAATTGTCTTTCAACCATAATGTTGCTTTTTAGCTAGACTGTACCTTTCAATTGTGCTATTCTTACATCATTGCTATCTTTTTATCTACTTTGATGAAGAAATAATGCTATATTATTCTCAATATTTAAAAAAGTTGATCAACTCATTTACCATCATGGGCTATTTTAAACAATACTCCCATAACCATAACTAATTTGATTATGCTTATCAAAAGGTACTCACATATCATCATCAAACATCATTCATCACTTGGCTATTACAACAAGTTTCTTAAAACTAAATCACCCTCTAGTTGATCGAGATATTTTCTATTAGCCATTATAAGGTTAATAAAATTACCTTTAAGTTGACTTGACTACTTAACCTCTCGATGGATAACTGTAAGATGCGCTAATATTATCTTTGATAGGAATTTTTAAATTAAAAAATAACTTTTTTTAACTATATCATAAATTTTGATGATCATATCCAATCAAGTCTACGTGTTGCAATAAAATCATAAAGATATAATTTTGAAAGTGTTTCTTCAATTGAGATCCCAAAACATGTCATTCAACACTAAAATGTAGTTTTTGTTGGTATTTAGTTAACAATTAAAGAGGTATATATTGATAAGGAAATGTTAGCTTAAATTTAGGCTATTCATGGCTCAAATAAATCTCTCAAAATCTTGCATTTTGAAAACAAAGATTTATTTGATGTAAGCTTGAAACAACTTGTTTAGAATTTCTTGCAACTTTTTAGCAATTTTTTTAGGGAAAGGATGATCAAGTCTTTTATGTAAACGAGATTGTAACTACTGAATGTATGTGATAAGGTGACCTTCTATTTTTATTAGTTTCAAAACAAGGGGCTTGAGTGAAAGCTTGACATTTATCAATGAAATTTTATCTCCTTTTAAGTTCTTATTTTACCAATATGAATAATAAAAGTAGTTTGTTCATGATATCATGAATTTTATGGAAAAAAGTTTGCATTTTGAGAACACCACTTATTGGTTGAGGTTGCTTACTTAATTAGAAGTGATTTTTAAAGGCATGTAATGCAGGCTATAACTCTTGACTATAAAAGTAATAAATTCATTGACTCAAAAAATATTTTAGGTCTGTAAAGACTTAGGGTCAATGCTACCATTTGTTTGACTCGCCGTATATTTCAATTTTTCCTTGTTGTATTTCTTTGATTTGCTTTTTATTTATTTATTTTTTTTGGTGAGGCATCCTTATTTAGTTATGACTTTGACTTTGTCGTTTTCTTTTTAAGTGGGCATGCCTCCTAGTATTTGGATTTTATTGGGTTTTTTTGCTTTTGGATTTCTCATGACTTTTCTTAATTTTTAATATTTCATTTACCTTATATATGAGGTGTGATCCCACTCAAGGTTTTTAAGAAGAAAATTTCGCTCAGGCTCAAATGGGACTACAAAGAGGACTACAAGGGATATATATTGTTTTTAATGTACAAGGGATAACAAATATGGTTTTTCGTTATTTCAAGTGCAAGCGGTTAAAACTGATAAACTTTCACCTCATCTAATGTAATGGTTTGGACTTCTAAAGGACTGCGTTTTGCGAGTTCATGAATAGTAAAATTCACAACATGTCATTATGCATACAACTTAAACATGGCTAAATATGCATGGTATGAGGGTCAGTACATGTTTTTCAAATCATGTATTTTGATTCAAAGTTATTTTGTCACCTCAATAAGAGAGTTGCTTGATAACTTATTTAATTCATTTGCCATTCTATAAAAAGGATGCTTGAATTTTGTTTTAAGTGAACATCAAATTATTTCTAAAATAAAAAAGCAAGTTCATCTTTCTAGGATTGTTTTGGTAAAAAGTTTTCACAAAACCAATTTAGTTACAACATTTTAAACAGAGCCATGGCATCATGTATGGGTATGAAGCTTAATTTCTCTAAGTTTTAAAAAGGGTGGGGTTGCTTCCTAGCATTTTGTACGATGAACCTTAGAGTTCGACCATTTTTTGCCATTATATTTATCCTAGCATTGATGAAAATATAAAGTCAAATACCATTTTTATAATGAAACATCTTTTAATTTCAAGGCAAAAATCAAACTACAAAAAGGCACAATCAATTAAAAGATTAAGTTTAAACACAATACAGTAACATATGGTCTCAAAGACCTTATTTGCACAACTCAAATAACATAACATGTTGATTGTAGTATTTGACTTTTCTTCTCCTTTTAACCCTAAAGGCTTTAATAGTTAGCTCATTTGCTCACTTGTATTAATGCCACAAGTAATTCATCTAGCCTTAATAAACTGGAAAAGCTTGTCCATAAAAGTATAATAGTTGTCAGTGCTATGCCTAGTTGCTCTAGAGTAGTACTCACATGTCTTGTCAAGAATGTACCATTTCAGAAGAAAGAGCTCTCAGTCAGTACAAGGAAGTTTGTAGTGAGAGAAACTCTGGTTTGTAGTGAGAGAAAGGCCCTAATGTTCTGCTTGTGTGCATCTGTTCCCTTTCATTGTACAACGTTTTCTTCTTTTGATCTCTGTACTCTCGGGGGCTCTTCTTCTGTCAACACTACTGGTGTACTCAGATGTCGATTTTCATGACCCTGTGCGAACGGTGCTTCTGTCTAGCCACGGTTTGTGCGCAATCTCTTGATTATCATGGTTTTGTGGTTTCTTCAGAATCTCTTGATTAACTTATGGGGAAATCTAAGAAGAAATCGTTGCTTCTTTGTGATGCCCAGTTTGATGGACCCCTTCTCTCACCACGGGCTCCCCTGCTAGAAATCGCAGTTCTCGATCTCTTCATCGAGACCCTCCTCTACTAACCCTAGACGTTCTAGTGAAGGTTCTGACTGGTTCTACTCTTTTCTCCTCGATTTCCAAGTCCTAGTCATTGGCGAGGCTCTATTGATTAAAACCCTAGAATCTGCAGTGATGAACAGTGTCGTGCATGTGACCTCTTCTGCGGTTGGGTTAGAAAGGAATGCTTTTGGATGGTTGTTGTGGGTTACCCTCAGGACACAGCAATGGTCTTGCCCAACAGGCCCTTGTGGTTGCTGGAAATCAGCTAGCCTCGCTGTGTTCTGAACTGCCACAGGCTGGCACCGCAAACGCCTACCTCCCTAGCATTGCCATCCCTAGCGGTTCTAAAGGAGGTTTGCTTTTGGCTCTGACTCCTCCTCATCCCCCCCACCAAATTTTGGTGAACTTAGAGATATCGAGAAATTGTGTCTTATTGGATATTCAATTGGTAAAACTCTTGGGTATATTGTTATTGGAAAATTTATGGTCCATTTATGGAAATGCAATGTCACTCGAATCTTCATGATTCAGGCTGGTTGGTCTTCCGCTTCTCTTCAGAAGCTGATATGCTCAAAGTTCTGCGCAGATGCCCTTACTTTGTTCAAGGTACGCCGCTGGTGATAAAGCCTATGCCTTCTTATTTTGATTTTGGTAAACCAGATATGTCGTTTGTACCAGTTTGGATACGTTTTCCAAATCTCCTACTGGAATGTTGGTCACAGACATGTTTGTCAAAGATTAACAGTGTTATTGGTAAACCTATTTGATGTGATGACCTCACTCTCTCCATGTCTTGGTTGTCCTTTGCCAGAGTCATGATAGAGGTGGATCTGTCAGCAGACCTGCTTCGTTCTATCAACCTCTCCATGCCAGATGGAACAACTATCAAGCAAAGGGTCATCTATGAATTTTTGCAGAAATTCTGCTCACATTGTTGTATGTCTAAGCATACTAACACTGCCTATCCGAAGCTTAACTTTGGAGCTAAGGATTCTCCCACTTCTGGGATGGTTAAGAGAGCATATGTATCTCTCTCTGGTTCTTCTGACGAAGCTGCTGCAGTTATTAGCCAGCCCTCAAGAAATCCTTATCCCAATGTTGAAAGGATTGTAACTAGGAGTCGAAAAGCTGTTTGCAGGGGGAAAAAGGCAAAGCTTCTTCTTTAGCATGACACATCTTTCCAGCACGAATTGCCCAGTACTACTATAACAATTCTTGATGATTCTTCTGGGTCTGATTTATCTAGGAATGGGAAATCTGGGAATGCACTTACTGAACCTCCCTCTACCAAGAGCAGTCGAGGTTATATGACTCAAAGCAAAGGCTTACTCCCTCTAGCTTTGTATGATACTGGACTTGGTATATCTACGGGTAAGTGACCAGGCAAATCTCATCTAAAGCCAGCTGGTCAACCACCGACCCCAGATTGTTGTAGTTGATCTGTCAGTCTGCCTTCGCAACTGATACCTGTTGCTGCTTCTTATTTATTGTTGGTTTGTTTTCTTCGGTTCTGTAAGTGGTTCTTGAGGATCCAGTGATGTGGTTTTTGGTTTGTTGATCTTGGTAAGGTTGGTTTTGGTTCTGGTTGTTTGGCTTGTTGTTCTGGAGTTGTTGTTTGTGATGCTTTATCTTGTTTGTGGTGTTGTGTCGCTTCTAGACAGGTATTGCATGTGCAGAGATATGGGGTTCTTGGTCTGCGCTTTGTCTTGTTTTAGTCTGTTGGCGATTGTACTTAGTCCTATTAGTTGCAGTTTGATCTGTTTGTTTAATCCTGATGTGGGTTTGATGGTAGTGTTTGTAGTGTTTGCATTTGGGAATGCCTAGTTTGTTTGGGGCTGCCTGATATTGCAGCTGCTATGAAGTTTTAGGGTTTTTTGTTCTGCAAGGAAGTCTTGCTTTTGTTTTAGGGAACCTGTTCATCTTTTTTTCTAGGGAGTTTATTCCCTATGCTTGTGTATGCCTGTTTATCTATATTGCTGGTTCTCCAACTTTGTTTTCAAGGAGTATGTTCCCTTTGTTATTCAAGGGAGCTTGTTCTTTTTTCCTGGTTTGTATATGCCTGTACTTTTGACTCGTTGGTCTCTAGTTGTGTTTTATTTTTGATCTATATAATTTCTTACATTTGATAAAAAAAAAAAAAAGATTGTACCAATTCGAGTATGGTGGTTGGAATTACTTTTGAAAAACAAGAGTAATTGCCTATTAATGACTAACCTCTCAAGCATCTCTTTCAAAAGTAAATGGAGAGGTGGTAAGGTTTTCTTATTTGTTTATGAGTGTATGTATGGTTGTTTACCGGTTCGAGTTTAGTCATTGCTTTGGGAAAAATGTTAGTGATTTTGAGGGAATTGGTTAGAGATGTTAATTTAGCAAATGATGGAGTGCTAAATATAGATAAAATGGATGTATTGAACTTGACATTATATGTCTTTTCTTGCTTATTTAACTTCCACTTATTATTCCACTATTTTCTTGGCTGATTCTAGTCAGATCCCAGATAATGAACCTTATTGTCTCATTTATAACCTCCTTTTTCTTGCTTTATTTTTTTAAGTATATGAGATCTTTCTTGCTTTGATGGCTTATTCAATCCTTTCATGTATAATTTTCATGTTAGTGAAATAATGAGCTGCACTTCTTAAGTACTCAAAGTAAGGTGTTTTGAATGTATTCGAGACAAGCTAATCATTTGTTTTTCTATCAATGAGGGATGTACTTAGGCTTTCACTTCACGCCACTTCAGGGTGTATTCTTGAATCAACTCTTTACAACCTTTTTTCATGTTCTGCAAGCTAGAACAATTTGGTGGCACATCCATATTGGATTTGTACTATTTAACAAAATTATCCACCAAGTCTCTCTATCTTCTGATCTTACATAATATGTATTGATGATTTAAAATGGATTTAATTATTCTACCTAATTGTGATTAAATTTCCGACGAACTTTGAATTTGAGTTTGGTGAGATGATGAGATAAATGATTGTGGTTATGTAATTGATTTGTGAGACGTGAAATTTATGGATTGATGAATTAAAGTGGAATTAATAAATGGAAATGTTTTTCTTGGATGAGTTTAGTTAGGGGTAAGAGATGTTATTAGAAAGAAAATACATGTTTGTTTAATAAGGGACGTTTGGCTAATTTTATAAATGGAGAATAAGAGACTTAAATGATATAGAAAATATGTAATGCTACATGCATGAAGTGAAATAATAGATTGATGAGTATGTTAATGAAAAGAAAAATATCTATGCATGGAAAACTTTAAGTTTTCCTTACCATTGAATTGAGACTTGAACTTGAAATGAGAATTTGAATTGGATTCCCTCATGGATTGAATTGTATATAATGAGATGCTCTTGTTGATACAACAAAGGTCGTGCGATCCATCTAACAATAAGGGGCTACTGCTCGAGTACAGACATCGGGTAGGTGCTTTGCACCTTTACTATTTGTTATGTATAAATTTATAATGATATATAAATGTAATTTCTTTAAAATGATTTTTCATGTAAATATTAATTGTGACATAAGCATTATAAAAGTGGTGAAATTGATTAGCTAACCGAAAGGTGCTAGTGACATCATTTTATCTAACGACCAAGAAATTTTATTGACTAGTTACCATGGACGGTGTTAGTGGCATTGGTTTATCTGATGACCAGGAAACTTATTTGACTAGTTATCCTAAATGAGTTAGTGGCGTCAGTTTGTTTGATGACTAGAAAATGTATTTGACTAGTTACCATGAGTGGACTGGTGGCATTAATTTTTCTGACGACTAGAAATGTTTTTGACTAGTTACCGGGTAGGGCTAATAGCGTCAGTTTTTTTGATGATTGGGTTTTTAATTAACTAGTTACCCTAGACGATGCTAATAACTTCAAATGAACTAATGACTGGGATATCTAATTTGATCAATTACTTTAAGGAGCCTTTGTGACATGAATGAAGTTAATATGATAAGCTATTGTTAAACCTTTATATATAGTTCAAAAAGGAAAAATTGGTTTGAAAGGAAAAATATAAAAATGTGTTCAATTACTTAAAGTGGATTATTGAATCAAAGTAATTTATTTGTGTGAATTGCATGGTTAAATTTTATAGTTTCATTTATGTTACATGTTATACTAATTTCAGGTTCATCACAACCTCATACGGAGTAATAGTTAGTTTAATATATCTTTTTTTAAGGGAATGTCAATGATGTAATCATAAAGTGTTAACTTATTTTTGTAATATAATTTTAGGATTAACATTAGCATGTAAATAAAAATTAGAATAAATAAATCAATTTTGTGATTTGTATTTTCTTATAAATTTTATAAAGTATTAGAAACTCACTATATTGTGAATACATGAATTTACTTCAAATAAATTATATAACTTGTGTATATTCTTTATCATAAAAGCTTTGTTATTGAGATTGTTGAATAATTGGTGAATTGTTTGAATGGATTAAAGGTATTCAAGTCTTAATTAGTGAAGTGGATTAAGTCAAAGATAGTTGGACTTGTTGATGTGATAATTACAAAGCATGATTGTTGTGATGTCGATAACTTGGTACTAATATTTTTAGGGGAAACTTTACCGGATTTTTGGTAGAGAAAAATCCCTAATTTTTCCATATATTTATAATTATAAATATGTTGATTTATGTCTTCAAAATTTAGGGATGCTACACTTTTGGTGCTTAAAATTTCAACCTTTAATAGTATGAGAAAAAACTAGAATAAGTTGGAAATGGTGGAGCAGAGGTGGTGCACGGTAGAAATCAATTTTGTGCATATCCTTACATGTATCAACGAGGATGAATGACACATGCATGGTCCTACAAGGATGCACCACATCTTTTTCTTCCTCTCTATACCTGTGGTGTTGCCCTCCATCATTGATGGAGAGAGATCAAGGCCCTAAAACTATTGGTTTTTCTTTCTCTTTACTGTTTATATTCTCCCCTTTTATTTGTTTTTGTTTCCTCTTCTCCTCAGTTAGTTATTGACGTTAATTATATAAGAAATTAGGGTTGAGGTGTTCGACGTTAGTGGCGTGGTTGTCGTGAATGAGATCATTGGTAATATGGGTTTGTGTGCGCGCACACTAATAGTGAAATGGAGAGATAATGTGGGTTTGGTTGTTTTTAATGAAAAAGATGGAAGTCTAGGTTATGATTGTTGATGTCATCATTAAAGATGATGATGGGTAAATTCATGGTGGTCATGAGCTGTGGGAGGCTACTTTGACTAAGCTATTAGCTAGTGTTGATGAGAGAGATGAAGGTTGAGGCTAATGAAGCTACTAGAGAGGTATAATGAGGTATGTTTTGACTTTGTTGAGAAGAGGCAGGAGTTGCTGAGTATGAAGGAGGAACAATAAAATAGAGAGGCTTAAGCAATGATAGTTTGGTGTGATGATGCTGGTTGTATGGGGCTGATGACCAGTGGTGGAGGAGATGAAATGTCTCAGTTTTTAAGGAAGATGAATAGATTGACTTGTTAGGTGTATGGTTGACGACCAAGTTGAGAAAATAATAGGAGATAACAAAGTATCCGTTCCTTAGGATATCACGTTCGATTCCATGAAGCATTTGATAGGGAGAATCCATGCTATCAACTATCTATATTTCTCTGAAGATGAACTAGGTCTAAAAGGCACTAGACGTAACAAGTTGTTACATGTCACACTTAAATACAAAGATTATATCATAACTAAAGTATTGAGATGTGATAGCCTATCTCTTAAATACAACGACAAATCCAAGGTATGCCCCTAATTTTTTTTATACATAATAGATGATGTGTTGCCTTCTAATTGACTTTTTAACCACCAGAAAAGTTAGGGTCAGAGTCTTGAAATGCAAAAATCCTAATTTTCAACTTGTTCACCTAAAAACTCTAATACATCTTAACAAACCATTCCAAACAAAAACAAATCCTATATATCACTCTACGAAACCATAATAACCAAGTAAAAAAAATCACAGGTCCAGTCTATTTTTTACAATATGTTTAAAGGGAAACACAACACCACTATTAAGGTTCTGTTTGACATTGTGGTCCAATCATACTTTTGAGAAATTTTGATGGTTTTTAGCTTCAAATTAGTTTTTTTTTGTGTTTTTAGATCGTTTTAATATGCTAATATTAAAAATAAAATTTTAAAAATAAAAAAAATATTATTTTGATGCATTTCCAAATAAAAAATACTTTGAAAAACAATCTCTACCACACTTCTAAACAAACCCATCTCTATCTAAAAAACGAACTCATAGACACTATGATCGACTTTTTGGTGGTCAAAAAGTGGTCGATCGATCACTTTCTCTCCCCTCCTAAATTCTAGCGGCTAACATATAATAAGATAAAGTTTAGGACTGCATTTTGAAATCCTAAAAACCAATGAACAAAAGTGAAAAAAATTTAAATTTTAAGGACCAAAATGAAGTTTTTTCATTCAATGAATAGTAAAAAAACTATTTTTTTTCATGGGACAAAATCCTATTTTACAAAATTAAGTATCAATTTAATATAATGATATTTTCTAACATCACAAATATGATGTAGCATATAAATTAAAATAAATTATAGGCTTAAAATTGTTTG
>Ga0325404_1003184_pt1 | contig 17576 bp, 5 predicted proteins | sample PopdelMetagenome_18_FD_205664 | JGI IMG/M metagenome (GOLD analysis project Ga0325404, IMG submission 205664) | Populus deltoides microbial communities from Bellville, Georgia, United States - Xylem-Control-R1 | ecosystem: Host-associated > Plants > Phyllosphere > Stem > Wood/Secondary xylem... | reverse complement strand
TTCTCAGGTATGTCTTCTTCTTGTTTTTTCTTTTCTCTTCTTAGATTTTTTTTAATTAACATACTTTATATAATTATTTTTTTCTCTTCTCAACTTTACTCGCAATTACATTAAAATAAGATTTTTTTCCTCTTTTTTGGTGTTTTTTTCATTATATTTGTTTATTTATTATATTTTTAAATTTTTCTGTTCTTAATAATTGTATGAATGTTGTTGTAAGATTTTTTTTATATATAAGATCAATGTTGTTTTATTTTTTTATGTTATTTATTTGTTGTAAATTTTTTGAGTTGATTTTTTTTTAATTATTTTGAGTAGTATGGAGTGTTGATTTATATTACTTATATTATTTTCTAGTTTTGTTAAATAGATTTTTTAAAAATATATTTTTCAATAATCACTAACGGAGTTGTATACGGATTTGTTTTTGTTATATGACAATTTTCCCGAGAGAAGTATCGACGGAATGAAGCGAAATTTTTTTTACATGCATTTTTCGTTTGTAAAACCATCGGTTTTTCATTTGTTTTATTGACAGAATTAACGATAAATGATAAAATCACTGACGAATATTATTCTGATAAACGTGTTTTATTGGTGAATTAATCAGTAAAACTTTTACCAACAAAATGGTAATCTCACACCAACATAAAAATTCCGTTGCTAACAATATTAAATGTTGTAGTTACGCTCCCATTCTTCCAAGCTAAATTACCAAGGTGATACCAAGTGGGATCCTTACCAGCAGAGTTTCAAGGAGTAATGAACCAGCAACGACCGACCATGAATAACCCGCACACCAAACAGAGAGTTGTTGCCCATCCAGCCAGCCACTACTGCAAACAGAATGCAACATTAAGAGACATTATCTGAATGCCGAATCATTAGCAAGACCACCAGCCATGTGATTAGCTCGCCGCAATATGTGAGAGAAAGACACAGAGCCCATATGTGAAGAGAAACGAGCAACTATGATGAAAAGTTCATGATAATACCATTGCCTAATAGAAGATTTAGACGTCCAATTTACCACATTAGAAGAGTCAGATTCTATATTTAATTTCATTCCAGACAGATCTTCTCTTGATAAATCATCTGCAGAGAATAATAAATCAAAGAACACAGCAAGAAAAATCAGAAAACAATGCTTTGATCCACACACACATAGCCTGGTTAGGGTTAGTGAGAAGATTGTATCCAAATATTTCTTGAACAAGATATATGATGGCATGCTTCCCGAACAACACCAAGAAAAACCCCACCAATCTATAAACTTAGCCCAGATGCTTCGATGTTTTTTACAATGAATGAGGAGGAGGTGATCTACGGATTTCTCTGACAACTAACACATTGCACACATTGCATCATCAACTTCAATAATACCTTTTCTACTCAGCACGCCTTTCATTAAATATAGCCACCCAACAAAGTACTTCAACTCGAAGGAATCAATCCTTTCCATGCACCACTAAAAGAAATGCATGTATTTTTAGCCGGATCTCCAAATTAAAGAAATGCATGTATTAATCATGTTTTAACTAGCTAGATTTGACCAGGTTAATCTAGTTATGAATCAACCTATATATTAAATCAATCAAATTTATATAAAATCATGACTTTTTCTATTTAAATTAAAACATGGCTTGCATTAAACTCTAAATCAAGAATTTTTCAAGTGGATCAACCAAGCTAGATTATACCAAATTTAATAACCTATAATTTATATCACCATAAATATTTGATGCAATGTGAGTTGAGATCACCATTACTCTTTTTGCTTGTTAATTTTCGGTTCATAACAAGAAAAAAGGACAGTACTCTATGGGAAAATCAAGGTTAATATATTTTTTAAAAAAAATCTCAATTTAGTCGTAAACCTATATATATTATCAATTAAATCCTAAATGTTTCATAAAAATTCACAATCATGTCTTCTTGTAAATGCTCGTCAACTTCTTTCGTCAAATTTTCTTTAAATGATATTGTATTAGAGAAGATAGTTTGCACATTATACAAAAATGTTGCTGATTATTAGTTTTTTTTTAATCTTTTTTTAATTGACATCATTTTAATAAATAAAATATGTGCCATGAGCTTAAATAAATAAAAGAAATTGACAAAAAAAACCCAAAATTTAGAAATAAAAAAAAAATAGACTTAATTGATAAAATTTAGAGGTTCGGGGTACAATTAATAAGGATTACTGATATTACATGAATTAATATTAAAAATGAATTAAACTTTTATCAATAATAATAAGTATAATAATATAACTTATAACGAATCAATTTTGCTACTAATACTGGCATCTCATCTTTGTCAAATGAGGTAAAGCATGTGCTTGTATGCCCGGGGGGATTCAAGGCGGAAACGAGGCAGGATTACTGATACGGTCCAACTCAGCCGAAATAGGATTAATTTGAAGTCCTGGTGGCCAGCGAGCTAACAAAGTAGATAGCCACCTCGGGGATCTGTGTGTTCTTCTTGCCTTTTAATTAAGTAGGAATGGTTTCTTGGGAGTAGAAGATAATGAAATTTAATGGAGAATTGGATTGGTCAGCACCGTTTATTCATCATGAAAACAAAAAAGCGAAATTGAAAGAGGAAGGTGAGTCATGAATAAGGTCTCAATTCCTGACTCAGCCATGACTATGACTCTCATCAACTCTCGTCTTTTGTCAAACATGGAGGCCTCTCCTTCTAGGTTCAGCTAGATGATACATGTGAGCCATGGCATGGATGATAATGGCGGGTCATGTCATGCATGGACCATGGATGGATGGATGCCCATGGAATATTATCATTAATTTAGATACAGCTTAAATATTGGGTTTGAAAAGGGTTTGGTAGTGGAATATATTTTGCCTTGAGAGCTGCTGATAGCCCACCAGACAGAAATGAAAAGTACCCTTCCAGCTCTGTGTTCATGGGACCCACTCCACGTCATCCACACATGGCGCCGTGTTGGAGTTTGAATTTACACGCTAACACGGCTTTAATATCTCTCTTCAAATACGTCAATGCCATCCATGTCCTCTATCCTCTTGACAGAATTTTTTTCCCCTCAACTCTGCCATGCGTAGAAAAATATTATTTTTTTATTTCCAAAACTTTTAATTTTTTGATTTTTAATCATGTTTTAGTGTTTTAAAATTATTTTAATGTATTTATATCAAAAATAATTTGTTAAAAATAAAATAAAATAATTTAAATATTTTTTAAATAAAAAATAATCACTACCCTATCTTCTTACATCCTGATGAAGCGAGAAAAACGCCACCTCTGGTTTTAATTTTTCAACCTCACAAGGAACAAGGATTTCTTTCAATTCTCTGAATTATTGTCCACTTTTGACAATTCAATCATGGTAATAGTGTCGTTCACCAAATATTTCAAAGTTCGTGGCTGTCACTTTCAAATCCATCGTGCTTTTACAAGGAATTCTCTTGGTACATGTTTTTAAAAGCGACACTAGGATGTGAAATATGGGTGTACAAATAAGTGTGTGGTGTGGTGTATACTTGATTGTGTTATTTACCAAGGAAAAAAAAAAGTGATACGACAAATGTATTAAATATTAATTTTAAAAGTATATTTGTATTCGTCGTTAAAAAAATATTTTTTATTTTTAAAAAATTAATTTTTTTAATGTTTTTGAATTAAATTAAATTATTTGATATATTTTTAAATAAAAATTATTTTAAAAAACAATCAATGTACAATCTCAAACACTATCTTATATTAAAAAGTTAAAAATTCCATATTCTTAATTTTGTTTTATATTTAAAAAAGCTAATCTGATCTGCCGTGGAATGCATGGAAATTAACGTAAAGAAATGGATTAAAAAGTCTAAGACTGACCTGTTCTTGCTAGCGGCCCACGTGCATTCCCATGCCTGATGTATAGTTTCAACTATCAACTTGGTCTTATGTTCAACGTCTGTTTTACAAAAACACAATTAAACTTGAGCTTTGAAAGTTGAAATATTGACTGTAGAAGAGGAAATATATTTTGATTTTGTTTTGACTTTTACTGACATTGGATAAGATTTGCATTTATTTATTTTTAATTTAGATGCTTTTCCTCCAAAGACATGCATACATTTTCAAAGTTTCAAGTTTTTCTTTGATTGGTTGGATGGAGAAAAACTAAAAAATTAATTTTCTTATAGTATATGATATTTGTCAAACGTGTTTTTTAATTTAAAATATATTAGAATAATTTTTTTTTAATATTAACACATAAAAATCATTGAAGAACACTTTAAAAATTATTAATTTAATATTTTTTAAAAAGGATTTTTTAAAAAAATAAAAATTACCGCGGTAGTAAAACAACTTATAAGAAAGAATGTGTTTGAGAGTGTGATTGCGACTGTTTTTTAAAGTGTTTTTCACTCATAAATATATCAAAATAATTTTTTTATTTTTTAAAAATTATTTTTGATATCAGCACATCAAAATAATCTAAAAAAAATAATTATTTTTAAAATGTAAAAAAGTAAAGTAAATGTGATAATGATAGATGGCCGCCATAAATTTAATATGGGCCTTGATACACACAGGCCCGTATCATTACACCGTCTATTCCCTGCTCTAAAGTTCTAAAACGAGCTTATTAGTATCTTTATAGGGTGTGTTTGGTATTGTGGTTGTAGTTTGAAAAAAATTGTTTTATAAAAAGTACTTTTAGTTGAGGTTGGTTTGGAAAAATATATGCTTAGTTAAAACTGTGGTTGAAACTGAGATTGAGTAAAAAATAGTTTAATGTGTTTGGTTAAAAAATTGCTTTTCAAATTGAGGTTATATATATATATATATATATATATTAATTGTTTTTAATTTAAATATTATAGATTTAACTATTGTTATTATATCATGAAATAAATAATACTTTATATAAAATATTTTATATTGTTCCATTAAACTATCTACAGTTTTATTGGTTTCGTAAATGCGCAACAACATCAGGTAAAATATCATCGGAAATAAATTTGAGATTATGATCAAATTCTACAAATATTACATCATCAAGCGATCTCTTTCTAATTTATATAGTGTTATTGGATAATGTGAAACACTAGTTTTTCGAATAAAACACAATTAAAAATAAAAAAAATTTACTGGGTCAGACCCGGTTCAATATATTTTTATAGCTTTGAACCGGGTCTGGTCTCCACTGTTCACGTGAACAGTGGAGACGGTTTTCCACTGCTCCACTGTTCACTTAAGTAAACAGTGGAGAGTTCACTCTCCATATGAGAAAACACAGGCAACACTGCAGGAGAAGAACACAGGAGAAACAGATAAAATCTACTTCTCATGAGCTGAGGTTTGATCTCAGTTATCAGGTGGGACCCATGTGAAAAAATATAAATTTTGGATTAACCAAACATTTTAATTCAGCTTTTATTTTTTATCGCAGCCGCAGCCGCAGCCGCAGCGCCAAACGGGCACATTAATACTTGGCAGCCTCTCTTTAGCGTTGTAGCATAGTGCATCGGAAAACAGCTCTCCCCCCAGGCCCCAGTTCACTAGTAAAGCCCATAACCAAAACCCATTAAAGCCCATTGTCTATTGCAACATCACGCCCGACTCTACTGTTCCGGTTTTTACCTAGATTTGAACGGGATCATAAAGGATGCAGGTAAAATCCAACTTTATTTATATGGGCTACTCGCATGGACGAATGAGGGTTCACCGTATCTAACTCAATAGCAATTTGATACATGCTCTGTAATGAATTATATATTTTTTAATATAAAAAAAATTATAAATGTAGATAAAAAAATTATATATTGTTTAATTAAAAAAATAAAAATATCATCAATGATAACAAAAAAAAAACAAAACTGAAAAAATTAAGAGTTAGATGTAGATAAAGATATTTGATCTTACAACATGAGTCATTTACCCGATTGTGTTAAATGATTTTGTTTATTAAAAATTTTATTTTTATTTAATCAAGTGATAATAAAGTTAAACATATATGAAATCGATTGAATAAAATCAGAGAAAAAGAATATTATGAAAGGTTATACATATTAGAAATATTATTCAAGAATAAATATTTTTTATTTTTAAAAATAAATTTTATTTATATATAGCATCGAAAAAATTAAAGTTGAATTAGAATAATCTATTCGAAAAATTAAATACATATAAAATAATTAAAAATAATAATAATTGTTGTTTAAAAAGGCTATATAAACAATAAAAAAATAAAGAGAATGATTATTAATTTAAATATAAATTAAAAAAATTATTTAAAAAAAACACATGAAGTCAAGTGTTGCGACCTTACAAGTCATGCCTTCATGCATGACCCTTTATGTTTCTATGATCTCTTGATGGGATGGGTGGCATTTTGTTTGCCCAATTTATTTTAAAAATAAAAGCAAGTGACTTGTTATTTGTTTTTCTTAAAATTCTAGCCACTGTGGTGCTAAAAAAATCAAGGCTAATGCTTTTTTGATATAGAACCCATTTTTAATTAATTTTTTTTAATTCAAAACACCTATAAAACATTATAAATACTTTGATAAACCTATATGTAGTCTCAAACAACTCAAAAATCCGCTTAGAAATCCAAAATCAACCTAAAACCAGAAACATTCTCAAGCTTATATCTGTCATCTCGGGAAAAGTGATGGAAAAAGAACACCGAGGATAAACTCCCCTCGTCGAATGGAAATCAATAATACCAAAATTAATTTTTTTCATGGTTAAAATTGGAGTCAACCGAGACTTTTTTCTATATCACTGGAATTCAACCACTTTCTCTATTCTCTCTCAAACCATCCACTAAAAAAATAAGTAAAAAAAAGATATATAATTTTTAAAAAATTATAGGACCAAAAGCAATTGAGCTTTAATTTATCCCTAAAAAAATTCATCGACAAAAAAATATTCGAGGACCGAAATAAAAAGATTACTACAGTGAGTTCATAGTGAACTGTAAGAGCATGAACAACATTTCTTGACATAATGATTTCAGTGAGTTCATAGTGAACTATAAAAGTGTGAACAATATTTCTTGACACAATGATTTTCTCATAGATTTAGATTTTTTTACAATATATATTTTTTTATATCTTGATTTTCATGTTAGATTTTATTTCTCTCTTCTCTCTCGAACCATCCACTAAAAAAATAAGTAAAAAAAAGTTCTGGAACAGATATATAATTTTTTAAAAATTCTAGGGACCAAAAGCAATTGAGCTTTAATTTAGCCCTAAAAAATTGCATCGACAAAAAAAATATTCAAGGACCAAAATAAAAAAATTACTACAGTGAGTTCATAGTAAACTATAAGAGCGTGAATAACATTTCTTGACACAATAATTTTCTCACAGCATTTAGATTTTCTTATAATATTTTTTTTATATATCTTGATTTTCATGTTAGATTTTATTTCTCTCTTCTCTCTCAAACCATCCACTAAAACAATAAGTAAAAAAAAGTTCTGGAACAGATATATAATTTTTTAAAAATTCTAGGGACCAGAAGCAATTGAGCTTTAATTTAGCCCTAAAAAAATTCATCGACAAAAAAAAAATTCAAGGACCGAAATAAAAAAATTACTATAGTGAGTTCATTGTGAACTGTAAGGGTGTGAACAACATTTTTTGACACAATGATTTCAGTAAGTTCATGGTGAATTATAAGAGCGTGAACAACATTTCTTGACACAATGATTTTCTCATAGCATTTAGATTTTCTTATAATATATATTTTTTATATATCTTGATTTTCATGTTAGATTTTATTTCTCTCTTCTCTCTTAAACCATCCACTAAAAAAATAAGTAAAAAAAAGTTCTAGAACAGATATATAATTTTTTAAAAATTCTAGAGACCAAAAGCAATTGAGCTTTAATTTAGCCCTAAAAAAATGTATTGACAAAAAAAAAATTCGAAGACCGAAATAAAAAAATTACTATAGTGAGTTCATAATGAACTGTAAGAGCGTGAACAACATTTCTTGACATAATAATTTTAGTGAGTTCATAATGAACTATAAAAGCGTGAACAACATTTCTTGACACAATGATTTTATCATAGCATTTAGATTTTTTTATAATATATATTTTTTATATCTTGATTTTCATGTTAGATTTTATTTCTCTCTTTTCTCTCAAACCATCCACTAAAAAAATAAGTAAAAACAAGTTCTGGAACAAATATATAATTTTTAAAAAATTCTAGAGACCAAAAGCAATTGAGCTTTAATTTAGCCCTAAAAAAATGCATCAAAAAAATATAAATTCGAGGACTAAAATAAAAAAATTACTACAGTGAGTTCATGGTGAACTGTAAGAGCATGAACAACATTTCTTAACACAATGATTTCAGTGAGTTCATAGTGAACTATAAAAGTGTGAACAATGATTTTCTCATAGCATTTAGATTTTCTTACAATATATATTTTTTTATATCTTGATTTTCATGTTAGATTTTATTTTATAGTTTTAAGATTTTTATGATTTCTAGGGATTTTTATTATTATTCTTGGATGAGAAGATTTTGATTTTTTTAAGATGTGATTTTTAATTATTATTTTCTTAAAACCATACCAAGTTAAGCATTCAATCGGTTTTTATAGATGGATAAAATTGGGTATTTGTTAAACCTAACGTGATGAGATAAATTTATTCGAAAACCACCAATCAAGCCCTGAGTTGGAATTGAAATCAAATAAATAAGCTATTAATTTATTTTTCACATCAGCACATCAAAACATATAAATCATATTAAATTTTAATAAAAAAAATTTAAATTTTTTAAAAATACAAGTTGAACCGTGTTCCCAAACGCTTCACATCAAAACATATAAATCATATTAAATTTTAATAAAAAAAATTTAAATTTTTTAAAAATACAAGTTGAACCGTGTTCCCAAACGCTTCCTTAGTTCTTATCTAAAAAATAGAAAAGAAAGAAAGTGAAATTAAGTTTTTTAGGGGGTAACTATAGAAATAGCTTCCACCGAAAATAAAAGGAACTATTTCGGGGCCCATAATACTAACAATGGTGTAAGCCCAAGACTTAAACCCAAGTCAACAGAAAAAAAACCCAGTAGCCTCCTCTTCTCCACTCTCTAGACTTGCAGCCGCTGCTGCACACAAAAACAAAAATGAAGAAGCACACAATTTTGCAGAAGCCTTTCACAAATCTCGGAATGCACCACTAAAACCCTTGGTTGAATGGAGGACTCATGCCCAGCGTCATGAGAAAATCATCTTTCATTATTCCATCATCATCATCAGGTGAGTCCTCATCTCCAATCTTTCACCATCTCAAAAAACCCATCTCTTCCTCTTCCTCTCCTTCTTCCTCAATCGCTTCTCTTCCAGTAGAACCTGACCCACCTGATGATCTCTCCTCGCATCACCTTCTCTCCATCCTCTCCCATCCTAAATGGCAAAAACACCCTTCTTTCCAGAAGCTAATCCCAAATCTGTCCCCTTCCCATGTTTCCTCCCTCTTTAACAACCACCCTGATCTCAACCCCAGTATTGCCCTCCAATTCTTCAACTCCTTACCCCTTATAAAACCCGGCTTTAAACACACTGTCAAATCCCACTCTTTTCTTTTAAAAATTTTGATTCCCAATAATTTATTTGGTGTTGGTGAGAAAATCCGCATTTCCATGATTAAAGCTTGCGTTTCTGTCGATGATATTCGTTTTCTGTTAGATTTTTTGAGGCAAATGAATAGAGATGACAACGATATTAAGTTTAAGTTGAGTGTTAGAAGCTATAATGAGTTGTTAATGATGTTGGCGAGGTTTTTGATGATTGATGAAATGAGGAGGGTTTATACTGAAATGTTGAATGATATGATCGTGCCCAATATTTATACATTGAATACGATGGTTAATGCGTATTCCAAGATGGGTAATATAGTAGAGGCTAATTTGTATGTGAGTAAGATTTTCCAGGCGGGTCTGAGCCCAGATAGTTTTACTTATACTTCGTTGATACTGGGGTATTGTAGGAATAATGATGTAAACAGTGCATATAAGGTTTTTAATATGATGCCCAATAAGGGCTGCCGAAGAAATGAGGTTTCATATACCACTATTATTCATGGCCTTTGCGAGGCTGGAAGGATTGATGAGGGTATTAGTTTGTTTAAGAAGATGAGGGAGGATGATTGCTATCCCACTGTACGTACGTATACAGTGATTATTCATGCATTATTTGGAAATGATAGGAATTTGGAAGGGATGGATTTGTTTAATGAAATGAGGGAGAGAAGTTGTGAGCCTAATGTTCATACTTATACTGTGATGGTTGATGCCATGTGTAAAGAAAGAAAGCTTGATGAGAGCAGAAGAATTCTAAATGAGATGATGGAGAAAGGGTTGGTTCCTAGTGTGGTTACCTATAATGCATTGATTAGAGGGTACTGCGAGGAGGGGAGGATAGAGGCTGCACTGGAAATCTTGGGTTTGATGGAATCAAATAATTGTAGGCCAAATGAACGTACATACAATGAGCTGATATGTGGGTATAGTAAAAGGAAACATGTCCACAAGGCAATGACGTTACTCAGTAAGATGCTTGAGAGTAAGCTAACACCAAGCCTGGTTACATATAATTCATTAATTCATGTGCAGTGTAAAGCAGGTCATTTTGATAGTGCTTATAAATTGCTAGATTTGTTAAAGGAAAATGGTTTGGTTCCTGACCAGTGGACTTATAGTGTTTTTATAGACACCCTTTGTAAATCAAAAAGGATGGAAGAAGCTTGTGATTTGTTCAATTCACTCAAGGAGAAAGGCATAAAGGCAAATGAGGTCATGTACACTGCATTGATTGATGGACATTGCAAAGCTGGGAAAATAGATGAAGCCATTTCTTTGCTAGAGAGAATGCACAGTGAGGACTGCTTGCCAAACTCATCCACCTATAATTCCCTGATATATGGGGTTTGCAAAGAGGGAAAAGTCCAAGAAGGACTGTCAATGGTTGAAAATATGTCAAAGATGGGAGTGAAACCCACAGTTGCTACTTATACCATTCTGATCGAAGAAATGTTGAGAGAAGGTGATTTTGATCATGCTAATAGGGTTTTCAACCAAATGGTTTCCTTTGGACATAAGCCTGATGTATATACTTACACTGCATTTATTCATACATACTGTACCTCAGGGAACGTAAAAGAGGCAGAGGGCATGATGGCCAGGATGATTGAAGCAGGAGTTATGCCTGACTCATTGACTTATACATTGTTAATCAGCGCATATGAACGTTTGGGATTGGCATATGATGCATTCAATGTTCTCAAGCGCATGTTGGATGCTGGTTGCGATCCGTCCCACCGTACGTATTCTTTTTTAATCAGGCATCTGTCGAAGATAAAACTGATGAAAGAAAACAGCCATTTGGAACAACTTGATCTGGTACAAAGCGTCACATTTTTTAATGCTGCTGATGTGTGGAAGATAATGCAATTGGAAACGGCTCTAGAGCTTTTTGAGAAAATGATGGAGCATGGTTGTACTCCTGGTGTCAATACTTATGCTAAGCTCATCATAGGAGTTTGCAAAGTGGGGCGCTGGGGAGTGGCCAACAGTTTATTCAACCATATGATTGAAAGAGGATTGGTTCCTAATGAAGATATTTATAATGCTCTTCTCAGTTGTTGTTGTGAACTGAGAATGCTTTCATCTGCTGCGAGACTAGTGGAGGCCATGATGGAACATGGTCATTTACCACTTTTAGAGTCTTGCAAGCTGCTTCTATGCGGCCTATATGATGAAGGGGAAAATGAGAAGGCAAAAGCAGTTTTTGTTCATTTGCTTCTCTGTGGGTATAATTATGATGAAGTAGCTTGGAAGATTCTCATTGATGGCCTGCTCAAGAGTGGTCTTGCTGATAGATGTTCTGAACTACTGTCTGTCATGGAAAAAAGGGGTTGTCAAATTGATCCCATAACATATACGAAGCTAATTGAGGGACTTGATGGGAGTCATGGGACATAAATTTCTGAAATTGCTTCTTGTCTAATAGTTCTTCTCTGGGAAGAAGTCCTTTTCCATTTTGAACATAGAGAATAATGCAAATAGATGCACACCAGATTCGTTTGCCATGCAATCCCCAAATAGTGGACTGTGGGTTTAAGGCTTGAATTGACGAATCTGCAGCAGCCTGTCAATGAAGGAACTGTTGTTTCATGAGAAACACTAACTATTAGATGCAGCAGCTGCACTATGTAAAGAGAGCAAATCTTAGTGACAATAACGAGGCAAGTAACTACTAATCTTCTCTGGTTCTTTCTTGACATTTCTTTATGCTGTAATCTTTATTTTGCTGTATTCTAGTTATTTTGTTGTAAATAATTATTCTCAAGCTTTTTTTTTAGGAAAAGCAGTTACTTTATTACAAGGTTAACAGGTGCACCATGGCAGTGGTTCATATTTAGCTCAATCTCTTGTTAGAGTTCTTCTGACCTTTCTGATGCTTCTGTTAGGTTTCACACTCAAAGCAAATTGGGGAAAGAAACATCCACAAGTTGTCGTGTGCACCTGTATGCTCGTATCAGATCTCTCATACATATACAAAACCTTCATCACAGGTCAAGCTTGTTCAATTAGCATATTGTATATCCCTCTCTTCAATTGCATGTATATTAAGGAATTCGTTTGGGTTGAAACAGCACCCATGCTTCTTGCCTGTTCCCTTTAAAATGAGAAAAAGAAATCAAAACCAAAGTTTTAACTTTCTTTTTTACTTTCACATCGTACCTCTGTTTAGGCAATGATAATTTTTCTTTATTTGTTCAGGAAAAATTCCTTCCAAGGACGGATAGAACAAGAGTTGATTGTCTCTTCCCATTGGCCTCATGTTAAATAAAAAGGGCCGGGCATTTAAGCCTTAAATGTTGCTGCCCTGAATGTCTCAAGAAATAACATCCAGCCCAGAAACTGGTTCCTGGAGCATAGGTAAGTTTAGAAGTTCAGCGATGGATTTTATTATTGTCAAATTCGTGTACTTTTTTTTTCATTTTGAAATACTTGAAAACTTTTTGCCATGCATGTAGCTTTTTGGCAGCAAGAACTACATTTTATCACAAAGAAATGTTAAATAGGCGGGGAAATACTGTAGCTAAGAATACCATGTATTGGCACAATTTTTTTTTTGGGGTCCTTGAAGCATTTTTTATACTGATCATTGAATTTGTTTTAAATTTTATATTTCAACTATTGGCTAGAATACATATTAATAATTTGTTTTGATTTGCTTGTAACAAGAATTTAGTGGTTTCAAAAAACGCTCCCGACTTTAAGTTCACGCTTTATTTAAGAAAATAAAATTTAATTTTATTGCTAATAAAATATTGAACCTGCGAGGATCAAATTCAATTTTAGGATCAATTTTATTGCAAAAATGATGACTTTTATTCTTTTTTTTAATGAGGCATGTTTAAATAATTTGGCCTCCAATGTTTTTTTGTTTTTCATTTTTGATCTTTGTTTATTGAGGTTTTATTATTTCGGTCCTACACTTCATTTCGAAAGTTATTGGTTGGATATATTCCAGGAACAAAAAGCTGAAATGGATGTCAATATATTTCTTTGATGAGAGAAGTGCAATTGATATGTTTTTTTAGCTTTTATATTTATATGTATTATTTCAAAACATTTTCATATGGGATATTATAATTTTAAATATATATATTGTTATAATTTTTTCAGATTGACCTGAGATCTGGTCCCTTGATCAGGTTAATTCTCGGGCTGGGTTTAATAACAATGTAAGAGTATTTGTTAGGTGTTTTCAAATGAAAATAGCTTGAATAATGTTTTTTTATAACAAAACCCAGTTTAGTTTTTTAGGGGTAAAAATCTAGACAAGTAAACAATGCTTTTTTTTTTCAAATAAAAGGGTGGATGAAATTTTTATGCCCTTAAGCAGAAAAACAATTGTAAAGAAAGTTAGGTGTGTGGGCTTGGTCTTTCTGGTCTATGAGCCTTGAGTTTTTTTTTGGTTGGGCTAGGAGCGAGAGCTCTTTTCTCTTTGACTAAGGTGCCTCGAGCCTTTTTTCTGTTAGGGCAATAGCGCAAGCTCCTTACTCTTTGGTCCATACAGAGTTTCTTTCCATACATTTTTATTTTTAATCTTTTTTGTGTTTTGAGTGAAATACATTTAAAAAAAAATATTTAACATGATATTTAAATTATTACTTAGTTTTATCTTGATTGTTAAATAATATTACAAGTTTTAATTGGAATGTTAACAATTTCCTTTTCAATTATTATGAATCTAATATGTAAAAAAAAAAAGCTCAAAGTATTCAATGAAAATAATGTTTAATTTTTTTAATAGATTTTGGATATGATTTTATTGTATTTATTAATTTTTCTTTCAATCTCATATTGATAGATTATTTTAATTATTTTAATCTTGTTTTTGAGATTATAATAGGTTGTTTTATTTAAAAAATAATGTTTACAATTAAAAAATATATTTTTGTTAAAACAATAAAGAGATATATTATTAAAGACATAAAGTTTAGATTGAAGATAATTTTTTCTACTTATTTTAAATGGTTGAAATTTTTAATAAATTTTTATTTTTCACAACTTGTTATTTAATAAAGTCTTTTGATTAAAAAAATCATGCTTTTGTTTTTAAGAAGATTATAAGTTTTTTATAATGATATTATCGATTGTTTCATGAATAATCTGTATCAGCTTGATATGCAAATATTTTTTTAAATAATTTGCTTAATAAAATTGATAGAGACTTTTGTTTTCGATTTTTATAAGTGTTTTTTTTCTAGGTTTTTGTCTTCTTTTTTTTGTATATAGTTGAAGGAAGATGATTAATTAATGATGTTTTTGAAGCTTGCTTGCTTGATGAGTTTTTCTTAAAAAACAATGCTAGTCATAGAATATTATTTTCATCGAGAGTATAAAAAAAAGCATGAGCAAGAAAATTTAGTTTTTTATTTATTAAAGATATACATCTTTTCCTTTTTGTTTCAAATCATTATAGCTTTTTTTTAATTTTTTTTTCCTTCTTGTTGTTATTTATTTAATGAACTTTATAATGCAAATAAAAAAATAATCTTTGTTAAAAAAATACATGGATTAGAAGAGATAATTTCAATAAGAAAAACAATTCTCTCTTGATAATTTTATTATTATTTTTTAAAATTTTATTTTTAAAATTGTTTAATTAAATAAAAATAAATTCTAGAAAGCACGGTTATTAAACTTGTTAAGTGCTATGACATAAGTTATGTATTATATGAGGTACTATGTATGTGGGCCCACGGGGCTTGATGGAGTTTAATAATATTATTGAAAACTTTCTCGTGGCAATGAATCACATCAGCTGACAAACAAGCACCGCTGAACTTACACAGCGGCATCTCCTTGAGTCATCCATCTCGCGACTGCACAAAATATACTATGAACTGTTGATTTATGAACGAAGCTCCTCTATTCTTAACAGACTTTCCCCTTACTTGTGGTAAATTTATCATATAAATAATGGGTTGTGCTGGTCAAGAGACCACCGCTCTTTAAGAAATTATCATTTGCTTTGCTGTAGATATCGAGGAAAACACGTACCAAATTGGATAGGCCTAAGTCCATGCTGCAGTGTATGGCCCTTGTCATGTTTCCCCCCTCTTGTGTGCTCCAGAATCAATGAATTAACTCCAGCATATTATTTTCCAACTGGATTCTCTGGAAGTTCTTGAACACTTCTCCGTGCACCTCTTTTTTTTTTTTCTTTCTTTTTAAATTTCTATTTCTGACGTCAAAGGGATGAGAGTCAGGTTTCTTTCAGCTTCTGGATTCGATTCATCTGCCAAATAATGATGCACTCTGTCATATGTTGTCTTGTCATCAAGGATGGAGTGGGCGAAGGATAACTAGGGGGGCATGTCGGGGGAAAACGATGTAAATAAGAATATAAGGTAATCTCGGTTAAATATGAATACTATATCATAAGATAAGATTGAGATAATTTATAAAAAAATAATAATAAAAATTACAAAGCTTGATTTTATTAAAAAAAATCAATGTTAAGGGATTAAATTGAAAAGAAAAATCAGTGCAAAAAAAAAATAATTCTACCTTGAAAAAAAAAAGATATTAACTTAGGTTAACTTTTCAAACTCATGACCCAAGTCTTGAGACCAGAACCAACCTATCGGGGGAAACATTAGAGTTCAATTCCCAACTAACTCATTGGTGAATGATTAAATTGAAAAAAAATTAGTTTACAAAAAGTCCAAAAAATATCAATAAAAAATAAGGATGCAATTTGAAATAAAATAAATTTGATGGGGAAACTTACCATTTCGGATTGAAAGGTGATATTAAAAAACAGATTCAATTTTAAAAAAGAACCTTAACCAAAAAAATAACAAACAAAAGAATAAAAACCAAGTTTTTTTAAAAAAAATAAAAGGACAACGTAAAATTTTGGATTGAACGGTAAAATTAAAAAAAATAAATTTACCAAAAGAGTTGAAAGAAAAATTATTAATAAAAAGAACTAGAATTAAATTTCAAATAATAATAAAATAAGAGGTTAACTTTTAATTTTAGATAGATTACTGAAAATCTCGAGAAAAAAAAAAATAAGGGGAAAAAAAGTGTTGCTAATGACAAATCATTGTGTTTTTTTGTTACAAGCATTGATATATATATATATATATATATATATATATATATATATCAAGACTCTTCCAATGTCAATTTAAAAAAAAATTGAAGGATCAAAACATAAAATATCAAAGCACAAAAAAAAGAAAAAAAAATCACTGTGAGTACATGCAACACACAATGATCTCTCTTTTGATGTACAGTAATTTCAAGAGAAGATTTAGGCTTTTTCTAATGTAATGTTTTTCGGGTGTTTGGGAAAGTCAAGAATTGGTTTGGTTAGAAATGAGATAATTTCTTCACTTTTATCCATTTATATTGTTTGGAAATTAGAACCAAATTTGATTCTAGTTAATTCATAATTTTTTAAATCAACTTTAGACATCATAATTTTTATATCCCAAAACGATGAATACTCATGATTGAAAAATATAATTTTAAAATCCAATTCAAAACAAGATTTGATCATAGTTTTTATAATTTAAAAAAATCAACATAATTTTTATTGAATTTTGTCCAGGTCAATCCAATCATAGGCCAACTCAAGTTATTCTCCTGGTCAATTTCTTTGGTTGTCCACATATTTATTTTGGTATAGAGATATGTTCACAATTAAATTATAAATTAGTTTCTTTAGTTTTAACCACTTGATTGCTTTTTTTATTGTTTTTTAAAATAATTTTTCTATATTTTATTTTTAATTTATTTTTTAAATAATAAAAGGAAAATATAAATGTAAATCGAGAAAAGATTATAAGAAAAAAAGATATTTTCTGAATAAAATAATATGAAAGTAAACGTTACTAATTTTGGTACTATTCAAATAATTAATTAATTCATTTTCAAAGTTAAAAGGATTAATTTATAATTTATTCATACGATCTTGAATATGAGGATTTTGAAAGGGGGCATGGAAAAGCTCCTGGTAAAGAAAAAAAGCGGGT
>Ga0325404_1003182_pt1 | contig 17581 bp, 9 predicted proteins | sample PopdelMetagenome_18_FD_205664 | JGI IMG/M metagenome (GOLD analysis project Ga0325404, IMG submission 205664) | Populus deltoides microbial communities from Bellville, Georgia, United States - Xylem-Control-R1 | ecosystem: Host-associated > Plants > Phyllosphere > Stem > Wood/Secondary xylem... | reverse complement strand
TATTTTTTTAATTTTTTTTCTTTACTTTGAATTAATATATTTTTTTGTTTCCAGATTATTTTAATGTGCTGACGTCAAAAATAATTTTTTTAAAAAAATATTATTTTAATACATTACTAAACAAAAAGCACTTTGAAAAGCAACTAATTTCAAATATCCTCCAAGGCAAGTGTATAGACCTGCGATGTCATGTAAGCATCTTTATTTCGTGAGGGGTAAAGAGAGCATGAAGCACAATCTTCCATTTTAGGGATGTTTGAGAGTGATATTGATTATTTTTTAAAGTGATTTTTACTCGAAAATATATCAAAATAATATATTTTTTTATTTTTTAAAATTTATTTTTGACATAAGCACATCAAAAAAATAAAAAACTAAAAAAAATAACTGAAAGCAAAAAAATAAAAATTTAAATTTCCATGAAAGACAGATTGAACCACAATCCAAACGGATACTTTGACTTAACAAGCATAGTAGTAGCTTGCTCGATCTCTAGCAAATTGAGAATTTTATTTAACTTCTGGTGCAACAGTTAAAACTTATAAAAATTCATGGGATTTATTACAAATTTTCATGAAAGAATTTCTTGTGAGGTTGAGTTCCTTCCGGGTCTGTTTATTTATTCATTTTAAAAGTATTTTTGAAAAAAATTAATTTTTTTATTTGTTTCAAATTAATATTTTTTGGTGTTTTAAAATCATTTTGAGGTGCTAATATGGAAAATAATTTTTAAAAAATAAAAAAAATATTATTTTGATTCATTTTCGAGCGAAAAATACTTTAAAAAGCAATCGCTACCATATTCTCAAACACCCCCTAATAATCAAGGAGCCAAACCTTAAAACCTTCTACTTAGAGTGTGAAGTTTCTAACCAGTAGCAGATAAATGGATGTCATGCAAACATCTCTATTCTATGAGGGGTAAAGAGATCATGAAGCACATTAGAGGTGTCTGAGAGTGTAGTTGTAGTTGTTTTTCAAAATATTTTTTATTCCGAAATGCATCAAAATATTTTTTTATTATTTTTTTAAAATTCATTTTAGACATAGTACATCAAAACGATCAAAAACACTAAAAAGATTAATTTGAAGTAAAAAAAATAAAAATTCAAATTTTAATGAAAAACAGGTTGAATCGCAGCCTCAAACAGGTACTTTGACTTGACAAGCACAATGGTAGCATGCTAAATCTCTAGCAAATTAAGAATCTTATTGAACTCCTAGTGCAAGCGTAAGTGGTTTAAACTTTAAAAAATTCAAAGATTTATTATAAGTTCAAACTCTTAAAAAACAAGAAAATTCATAAGTACAAAGAATCACTAAAAATATTTAATTTTCATTTATTCAAGTCTTAATTGTCATAATCTATTACATCTCTTTATATAGCAATAACATGCAAAGTCATTAAATGACTAGACAAGTGAAATAATGTTTAGTTTATAATATAAGATCATTGTAAACTTGTTACCGTAACAAAAGACTACATGCGTAATACACAAATATTAGACCATGTATAAGAGATTTGAACTAACTTCTAAAACACATACTAAAATATATATTGAAATTATACTCACAAGTCATAAATTTTAAAGAATTTTCAATTGAAATAGTGTAAAAAAAAACTCCAAAACACTCTTTTAAACCTTTTATTTTATAAATAATTTTAAAACCAAAATTGTTATAGAATTAATTTTGGTAATTATCATCTTTGATTGCCTTTCATAAAAATAAAACTAAACATGAATGTTTTGATTTTACATTTGATGTTTTGAAAAAACTATTTAGGTTATGAAAAAATTTACATTCATATGAGTTGGACAAGATAATGTGCTGATAAAAAATGACGAGCCAAGCCAAGTTGCGTATGTGGGTTTAAACCCAAAACCCACTTTTCTTAGGACTTATTCATTCTAAAAGCTCGAGTGCTTTTTCAACCTGTTTTCAACTTCTTTTCTTCCCACTATGAGCCCGTATGGTATTGTGGTAGTAGTTGCTTTTAAAATTACTTTTTACATAGAAATGCATTGAAATAATTTTTTTTTATTTTTTAAAATTTATTTTTAGCATTAGCATATTAAAATGATATAAAACCGAAAAAAATTAATTTGAAGCAAAAACAAACATGCTCTATATAAACAACAAGAAAAGCGTGTTGTTTTTTTCATACGAGATAGTGTTAAAGGATTTTGTTTTTTTTCCAAAACATTCTAATCAAGGATGTTTTTAGATCAATTTTTTATTTATCTACAATTTATTTTAATTATGTTAATATTCTATATTAAAATAAAAAGCTTGTATTGGAAAATAAATTCGAACAAAATTTTAACCCTAAAAGTAGGTGAACTTTATTTTTAATTTCACTTTAAATATGCTAATTAATCATGTTTTAAAACAAAATTTTCAATGCGGAAAACTAGAAAACTCTAGTAATATTAAATAAAAACTTTAAAAAATTGTTCTCTTTCAACAGAAACCTATAAAAACCTAATAATGCTAAATAGAAAAATAAAAATAGGAAAAAAATGCAATTTTTAAACTAAAAGAAAAAAATAAAAATAATTAAGGAAATATTCATGGCCAAAACCTCCCTAGTCAAAAACTGTTTAAATATAACCTCCTTAATAAAAAAAAACCAGTGATTCTTTTATGTGTGAATCACTCTATCACTAGTCCCTGATACTTTTAAGAGTTTCACCCCAAACAACAATTAATCACTAGAAATCATTGGTTCTTGGTACCAATTGACGTAGCTAAAAATGAAGGATAATTTAAAAACTCATATGGTTTGTTACACATCAAAACCGTTAAAAACATGCATAAAAAAATCATAACTATGAAAAGACTAAAAAATATATATATTTTTTATTAATCATAGTCTCATATGTTAAAATGCTATTAGATCAATCAATTTATATAGCAAAACTATAAAATTCTTATAATATTGAAAATAAAAATAAAATTAAAATTATCCTCTTTAAATAAAAAAACTTATAAAGTTTAATAATACCGACTATTAAAATAAAAATAATAAAAATTAAGTTTTTAAGACTAAAAAATGAAAAAAATAAAATAATTAAAGAAAGTTTTTATTTTTCTCACAAAGCTCCTACATCGAGGCTAATAAGAGTGTTTGGAAATATAATAATGGTTGCTTTTCAAGGAAAAATATCAAAATAATAATTTTTTAAAATTTATTTTTGACAGTTGCATATTAAAATGATAAAAAAACATTAAAAAAATTAATTTAAAAAAAATAATTTAAATTTTAATAAAAAAACAGGTTGAAATTCACTTTCAAAACTTGAACACATGATCAACAAGTGATAACTTCAGTGTGAGTGGAATAGACTATTATCTCAGTTTGACATGCTATTTAAGGCTTGCATATTTTTGTGTTTTAATTTAATAATTTTTTAATTGTTTTTTGCTTTAAAAATATTAAATATATATATATTTTTAAGATTTTTTTTAATTTTAATATGGTAATATTAAAAGTAAAAAATTTTAAAAATATTATATTAATATATTTTTAATTGAAAAATACTCTTACTAAACTATTTAAAAGTGTGTTCCGTAATTTAAAAGTGTTTTTCAATATTTCTTAATAATCTTAAAATGTTAATATAAAAAATTATTATTTTAATTAAAAAATATTTTTAAAAGATTTTCAACATCTTATTATCAAACACGCTTAGCAAGCACAAATATAACATTACAAATCCAGAATTGGATTGGATTGTAACCGGCGACGGCGTGACGGTATTATGTGAGCAAAACCAATGTACCAAACGGTCCAAACCAAACAAATAATAATAAAAAAAGTTATTCATGACATCAGATAATATCATATTTGTTATTGCGGTGAAAATAATGTTGGTTGAAATTTAATTTTTTAATATTTTTAAATTATTTTAATTTTAAAAAATAAAAAATATATTATTTTAATATATCTTTAAAACCTAACATCTGTCCCACAGGGTTTATAAATAAAATAATAAAAAATATTCCTCTCATAATAATTTTGAGATTTATTTGAATAATAATAAGAAGAACAAGTACCACTAGTTGTGTTTTCTTTCTTCATCGCTGAGCTCCACTAAAATATAAGACCCGCACCCAGGCTCACAGAGAGAGAGAGAGAGAGAGAGAGATACGAAGAGAAAGAGAGCTCCGTAAGGTTTCCAATGGATGCTGGAGCTGGAATTCACCGTTCTTCTAATCCATCTCAAGTCAGGCCTCCCCCCCCCCCTCCTCTTATTCATTTTCTCTATTATTTTCTTTAATTTTGTCTATTATATATATATATATATATATATATATATATATATATATATATGCGCATTTTCGGAGTTGATGAATTCGATTCTTGTTGGATTGATTTTACATGTGTTTCACAAGTTTTGATCAATCATTATCAGAAACGAAGAGAGTAATGGGAAGTGATTTTACAATTATATTTCAGTTTTTAGATGAATGAATTCACTTGTTCTTGACTTCAATAAATCAAACAGCTTCATTAAGATTGTTTTCAGATGACTTCTTTCTTACAGTATAATATGTTGTGTTATCTGTAATAAGATAAACCAAATAATTTTTTCAACTAGTTAGTTTTAGTATTTTTTTTTTTTTTAAGTTAGTGAACTTGTTGTGTGTCTTGTTGGCCGCTTGAGTAGTTTTGTTTTTTATTTTATTTTATTCATGTTGGTGATGTTAGCTTCTTTTTTCAATATGATTTATAAATCTTGGCCATAGCGAGAGTGAATTTTTCATTGACAAAGTCAATGATTGATTTTTTTTCCTTCCTGATGTGATATTTTAATCTTTGTTAATCCAAAGCATTATCTGACTGGTTGTGTTTGGATGCTTGCTTTTGTGTGCATCTGTGTTATGTTATATGCTGAATGATAAGAACCCAAGTGATAGAGGTCGAGTTCTTCATAGCATCATGGTCATCAATAAACATTGATTTTAAATTTTCATGTATAAAGAAACAATTCTTTTTTAGTCAATGATTTCAGCATAAATAGCTCAAATCAATGGCAAGTCAGGTCTGTACCATGACGGAATAAGTTGAAAACATAGAGATTACTCACTAGAAATAAAAAAGTTTGATTCAATTTATTTTTTATTTCCTAATCGTATTGTGCCACTCATGCTTTTCACAAGCCTTGTTGCCTCTCTGTAGTTCTCAATTCAGGCTTGCTGTAATTCTTGGTGTCAGAAGCAAACTAAGCAGGAGCTTTTTTTTTTTTAATGAGCTAACATGCCAATAGTTTCCTTGAACCATAACTTTACTTGTGTGTGATTTTGCAGTTTTCATGGATAATTCTCTCCAGGAATCTACTATTGGCATATCAAAGCTTTGGGGTAGTGTATGGAGACCTGAGTACTTCACCTCTTTACGTTTATACAAACACATTTGCTGGGAAGATGCAGAAACATCAGACCGAGGAAGTAATTTTCGGTGCATTTTCCTTGATTTTCTGGACCTTTACATTGATACCTTTGATCAAGTATATCTGTATCCTATTGAGCGCAGATGATAATGGTGAAGGTGAGACAGAACTTCTCTTTCAAATATTTTTCTCACATGAATTCTAATTCCATGCTCTCTTTCTGATACATTTTAATTTATGTCAGGTGGCACATTTGCTCTTTACTCGTTGCTTTGCAGGCATGCAAAGTTTAGCTTACTTCCCAATCAACAAGCAGCCGATGAGGAGCTCTCAGCCTACAAATATGGCCCCTCAACACAGGCTATTGCCTCCTCTCCATTGAAGAGATTTTTGGAGAAGCACAGAAGGCTTCGGACTGCGCTACTTGTTGTTGTCTTGTTTGGTGCTTGCATGGTCATAGGTGATGGTGTGCTTACTCCAGCAATATCTGGTAATGCATTACTATGAGTTATCAATAATTATGTATTTCCCAAACTGCATGAGTGTCTTGTCCTTGTCAACTTTTATGCATTGGAGGTGCTGTAAGAAATTCTTTTGCTTCCATCTTTAGCCGAGTCTTCTACTATTCAAGGCATGTACAAGCAAGGAAGATCATTTATAGATATCGCTATTACAATATACTTGGTTTGTAAATTAATTTAATGAGCCAGTTTTACAAATTAGAATAAGGAAGACTATTTATAGACCATGTCTTGAATTGATTTTATTATTCTGGCATGCATCATCTTATTAGCAACTGTCATTGATGCTGATGACAGTAGGGGTTTTTAATTCCTGCATTTTAATTAACTTATGTTTTACCTTTCCTTTTCTTTTTATGGCTTTTCAAATCTTCTGCCTGAATCACTACTTCACCCTGCAGAAACTTCTTACATAGAAGTAGCAACATCAACAGTTCTTTTCCCCACCTCAATACTTCGTCCCAGGATTAAATTTATAAATTGAATTTGTTTTGTGCTTGCAGTTTTGTCAGCGGTATCTGGGCTACAAGTTGCTGACAATAAACTGACTAAGGGTAATTTAGTTATTCTTACCAACCTGTCCTCACAAAATTTCTATTATGATGCCTATTAATGCTTCAATATTTCTTTACACCTTACAGCTTCGTAATACTCAGTTTTGACAAAGTATGCTTGCTATTCTTGGTAGGTGAACTTGTCTTGCTTGCCTGTGTCATTTTGGTTGGCCTCTTTGCTCTGCAGCATTGCGGCACTCATAAGGTAGCCTTTATGTTTGCACCAATTGTAATCATCTGGTTGGTGTCAATTCTCTACATTGGACTGTACAACATTATACACTGGAACCCGAAGATTGTTCATGCTTTGTCGCCTCATTACATTATAAAGTTCTTCAGCCAGACGGGTAAAGATGGTTGGATTTCACTTGGAGGGGTCCTTCTTTCCATAACTGGTATGTTGGATCAGGAAATTGATCTTGCATGATTTTTCACTGGCTTGCATGTGATTGTCACTCTTCATTGGGAGTATGGTTGATTTAAAGTTGTAGTTTGGTCAGAAACTATTCAGTGCTCCGAATGCAATAACTGATTCAGTTTTGTACATTGTGAATAGTGCACTAATTACCAACAATTTTTCTGGGTTTCACCAGGCACTGAAGCAATGTTTGCTGATCTTGGTCATTTCACTGCCTTATCTATCAGGGTGAGTGTAAACTGGAACTGTGTTATTTGTCACCAAGGTACTTCTTATAATTGTATTTCCAAGTGATAAATTTAATGATGCTCTTGCCCATGCAGCTTGCTTTTGCATTGGCTATTTACCCTTGTTTGGTTGTACAATACATGGGTCAGGCTGCATTTCTATCTAAACATCCCAACTCCATGTCAAACAGTTTCTATGACTCGATACCTGGTATTCAATGTGACTTTAAGTAACAATTGTTCCTGAATTTTCTATCCTATTGGAGTTGGTTTAATTTGTTCCCTAATTGCATATTGCAGATCGTGTATTTTGGCCTGTATGTGTTATTGCCACCCTTGCTGCTATTGTTGGAAGTCAGGCTGTTATCACCGCCACTTTCTCTATTGTTAAGCAATGCCATGCCCTTGGGTGTTTTCCACGAGTTAAAGTTGTTCACACCTCGAAACACATATATGGGCAGATCTACATCCCAGAAATAAACTGGATCCTCATGGTCCTTACTCTTGCTGTAACTATTGGATTTCAAGATACAACTTTCATTGGAAATGCTTATGGTAAGTCATTGCTCTCCCTCTGTCATGCTATGTCATTCTTTTCCTCAATTATCTGATGGTTAGGTTACAAAAGTGCTTTGTTGATGCAATTGTGCCTGCTATTATAGCTATATTTTGAGCATTCAAGACAGATAAGATTTTCAGTTCAGCTGTGGAATTTCAAACATTTTATTGCTATATGTGAACCATTTAGGAGTTCAGCTGCACAAATTAGCTAGAAGTTCTCTCGTCACTGCTTGCTGCCTCTTAATTTTGCTGTCTGGTGATTCCATTCTAAACTCTTATGTTATGTACGCCAATTTTCCTTGGGGGTCATATTGGGGCCCAAAGTTGCTGCACAAGTCTCTCTGCAGGGTTAGCAACAGAGGGATGGCTGATGTTCTTTCTGCCCTTTTCCATACTTTTATTAGGCCTACGAGTATCATTTTTTCAGGCGTACGAGTATCGTAGTTGAATATCATAGTGATTTTTTGTGTTTGCGTGTTGGTTCCCAGGACTTGCCTGCATGACAGTCATGTTTATCACAACATTTCTCATGGCACTGGTAATACTCTTCGTTTGGCAGAAGAGTGTCATTCTGGCTACATGTTTCCTCCTATTCTTTTGGTTCATTGAGGGTGTCTACTTGTCAGCAGCCCTCATGAAAGTGCCCCAGGGAGGATGGGCTCCTCTTGTGCTCTCAGCCATTTTTATGCTTATTATGTACATTTGGCATTATGGAACTCGCAAGAAGTACAACTTTGATCTGCACAACAAAGTGTCGTTAAAATGGTTACTTGGATTGGGCCCCAGCCTTGGCATTGTCCGTGTACCGGGGATAGGTCTCATATACTCTGAGTTGGCTACTGGAGTTCCTGCAATCTTCTCTCACTTTGTAACAAATCTCCCTGCATTTCATAAGGTGTTAGTTTTTGTTTGTGTAAAATCAGTCCCTGTTCCGTATGTTTCCCCTGAAGAACGCTTCCTCATTGGCCGAGTATGCCCAAGACCATATCGCATGTATAGGTGCATTGTGAGGTATGGCTACAAGGACATCCAGCGGGATGATGGCAGCTTTGAGAACAAGCTTATACAGAGCATAGCAGAGTTCATTCAGATGGAAGCTGTTGAACCACAATTCTCTTCATCCGAGAGTCCATCCCTTGATGGTAGGATGGCTGTTATGAGCATCAACCCTGTCCAATCTAGCTTGAGTTTAATGGTATCAGAGCAAGAAATTCTTAGCATTGACGAGTCTATCCAAAGTAGCAGATCTTTAACCCTCCAGAGTTTGCGATCTGCTTATGATGACGAGAATCCCCAGATCAGAAGGCGCCATGTGAGGTTTCAGCTGCCACCAAATCCTGGGATGGATCCTTTAGTTAGGGAAGAGCTGATGGATTTGATCCAGGCAAAGGAAGCAGGGGTAGCCTATATAATGGGGCATTCATACGTGAAGGCTAGGAGAACATCCTCATTCCTTAAAAAACTAGCTATTGATATTGGCTACTCATTTCTTCGGAAGAATTGCAGGGGCCCTGCCGTGGCGCTGAACATTCCTCACATCAGCCTCATTGAAGTTGGCATGATATACTATGTGTAATCATGCGGACGTTACCGTCCATTTGACCCCAGGTGGCCATATTTGAACGGCTGGACACAGAGGAGGCTCATGCCTGGCCATGGTCGTGGAACATACAACGTTGAAGGATATGTATGGGTTAGGTTATTTTATGGCAGGTTTTCCATGAAACAGCTTTCCCTCTTTGTACAGATAAACCTTCAGCAGGCTCTTCATCTGATAAATTACTAGGGCTTTTCTATGAGCAACGAAATAATGTGCAAGGCATCGAGGAATATATTGCTTAAAATCCTTATTAATAGAGAACATTCTAGTGCAAGAGGGGAGAATTGATTGTGTTCGTGCCAAGGGTCTGTGGGTATTATAGCTGGATAGAAACTACCTAACCTCATCCCCAGTCATTTAATTGAGAAGGATCCATTTGAGAAAAAGGTGGATAGATGGTGAGCCCATTCCATAATACCAGAACTTAAGGGACTCAATAGAGAAACCTCTTTTTTTCTTTTCCTTTTCTAATTTTCCCATTTCATCCGCTCCCTCCTTTATTTTTATATTGTTTTAATTCTAAAATTGAAGAAATGATAAATGTTGTTATTTTTTAAAGTAGTTTTTAATTTAAAAATATATTAAAATAATATTTCTTTTTATTTTTTTAAATTTATTTTTAATATCAACTACATAAAAATATAAAAAAATAATTTGAATTTTTTTTAAAAAAAAAATACTTAGGAAATGCTCGGGACTAGGTGATAATTAATTCTAATGGATTAAAAATTGACACGCCACATTAGTTAATATCTGTGGCAAGAAACTTGAACAGAAGAAGAAGAGGACAAAGACATTTTTGACGTTGTCTTCAGTTAAACCTCTCCAAAACCTCTCAGGTCATTGTTAGTTATCCTCTTGTTGGAAAATAATATAATAATTAAAAAGTCCCATTTCCATTTATGAACCTCCTCCTCCTCCTCCTCCTCCTCCTACCCTCTCTCTTATCCTCGTTCAATGACTTCTCTTGACATATCCACACCTCTTATCTTCAAACTCAACTCCTCCACTAAGCTGCGGAGACTTTTCTCTGTGAAATTACCTTATCGCCACAACCACAAACCATCATTTTCCCTCACCAATGCCGTCCGCACCCAAACAGCAGTTCCCTTTTCCAGCCGTACAGCCACCCCCAAGTACAAGATTGAGACGGAGCAGGACCCCATCTCCATCCTCAACGAGAGAATTCGCCGGCAACACCATGGAAAGAGAGAGGGCTCAAGGCCCATAATGGATTCTGAAGAGGCTGATCAGTACATACAGATGGTGAAAGAGCAGCAGCAGAGGGGATTGCAGAAGTTGAAAGGCGATAGGGTGGCAAAAGAAGGGGATGTTTTTAGTTACAAGGTGGATCCTTACACACTTCGTTCTGGGGATTATGTTGTGCATAAGAAGGTGGGAATTGGGAGGTTTTTTGGCATTAAGTTTGATGTGCCAAAGGGTTCTTCAGAGGCTATTGAATATGTGTTCATTGAATATGCTGATGGGATGGCTAAGCTTCCTGTTATGCAGGCTTCTCGTATGCTTTATCGATACAATCTGTAGGTTTTTTCTTCCCCTCCTTTTTGAGCTGATTTTACACGTGCAGCTTCTTATTTGTTTTAATGCCTGATGAATTTTATAGGTTGCTTGTTTTATCCAATCTGGTTGGATTTTTTAAATTGTTAGTTAACTTCATTGGTATATTCAGTTGCTAAAGCAGTTAGTATGAATTCTTTACTTCACATGCAAAGGCCTTGTCATAATTTTTTGTCCTTGTCCTTCCAGCCCGAACGAAACGAAAAGGCCTCGGACATTGAGCAAATTGAGCGATACTGGTGCATGGGAAAGGAGAAAGACAAAGGGAAAGGTTGCAATACAGAAAATGGTGGTTGACTTAATGGAGCTGTATTTACATAGACTAAAACAAAGAAGACCTCCCTACCCAAGGACTCCTTTAATGGCTGAATTTGCTGCTCAATTTCCTTATGAGCCCACACCAGACCAGAAGCTGGTAGCTATACAATCTTGCAAATATTTACTTAACTGCGTTTTTTAATTTTGTAAGCGAGGTTTCTTAGGTATTCTCATTCATGTTAGTGAAATGTTTATATTCTTAGATAGCATAAGACAATCCTATTCAGTTTTTAATTATTGTTGAGATTATTTTTGCATTTACATCTATTTTTCAATTGTTTGGAGGGGATAGGAAGCCTTAGCTGTAGCTTCCACAGAATTCAACACCTTCCTTTCCCTTTTCTCAGATTCAACATTCATTATCTCATAACAGATGGCAGAACAAACTTCACTAGTTTATCTAAACAAGTTTTATCCTTTTCTGTTTCCTTTCCTTTTCCTGTGCTCACAAATTGGATTCTCATTCCAGGCTTTTATTGACGTTGAGAGGGATTTGAACCAGAGAGAAACTCCAATGGACCGATTAATCTGTGGAGATGTTGGGTTTGGTAAAACAGAAGTTGCTTTACGTGCTATCTTTTGCATTGTTTCAGCAGGAAAGCAAGCTATGGTTTTAGCACCAACAATTGTTCTGGCCAAACAACATTTTGATGTTATTTCAGAACGCTTTTCGAAGTATTCTCATATCAAGGTTGCACTTCTGAGTCGGTTTCAGGTACATAATCTATCCTTTTTAGTCAATTCAGTGTATCGCAGGAGTTGGCTCATATTCATATTTGTGTTTATATCTTGCACACAAAGAGTTAGCATGAAGAAAAATCTAGACAAGATTTCTCTTGAAATAGCGTTTGTTGGTTCATTATGAAGCTCTAACAACCATTTCTGGAGTCAGGCATGCAGTTCATTGTCAGTTATATGCTCTTTTAATTAACAATTACTACTTTGGTTTTAAGAATGTCAGACCTGTGACTGCATGCAGAGTAAAGCAGAGAAAGAGATGTATTTGAACATGATTGAACATGGTCATTTGGACATTATCGTGGGCACTCATTCACTTCTTGGAAATCGTGTTGTGTATAACAACCTAGGCCTTCTTGTAGTGGATGAAGAACAGGTTTGCCTCCTAAGTCCTAAGCATATTTCCGTTATGTGCAATGATCTTTGCCTTGTTGATCTACATTACTACATCCTTTTAAAAAATTAATAAGAGAAAAAGTAAAGGTAACTTTTCCGTCGATGATGATTTTTCTATTTGGAAGGAAAACAAAGAAATTTGGCTGTGTGGCTGTCTTGGCCATCTAATCACTTTAAAATAATCAAAGAAATTTCTTTACGTTTAGCTTCTTATATGTGTTTTACACACATACAGAAATTTGAAATTGGTCATATGGATGTGTCAAAATGTGATGTATGCGAGACTAGGTTCAAATTGCATCAAGTTTAAAACATAACTACCTTACCGATTGTTGTATTTGATCTCTTATCTAATACAAATCATGCATTGTCAATTTTCATGCTTTTGGGTGTCATTAGACATTCAGGCTTTATATCTATTTAAATTTAATGTTTTACTTTATATGACCCCCAATTAAAGTTATACGTTAATAAGGTGTCATTGGATGTCAGGTTATAAAACACTTTAAATTGAATGTTCTATTTTGTCCAACTAATTGATGAAGTTGTATGCTTAAACGTGGCATCCAGGATCCATTGCTTATGCATGCAGGCAAGAATTTGTGTGCCTATGCTTCTGGACATTACATTTGTATATAATTCCCAACATAAAACAAAATTCCATGCCATCTCCATAAAAAGGAGGGCTGAGGGAATGAACTTATTTTATAGCTAGTTTCCTAAACTCGTCCCATTATTTGCAAATTGTATTGAAATAGCTTGTGTTGTGATCTGCATGTGCAATGTTCTTTGCTTTCCAGAGATTTGGTGTCAAACAGAAGGAGAAGATTGCTTCATTTAAAACTTCAGTCGATGTTCTTACTCTCTCTGCAACACCTATACCTCGAACACTTTATTTAGCATTGACTGGATTTCGGGATGCAAGGTAATATACCTGAAGCAAATATGTATTAGATGAAGAAAATTTTGCTACTGGAGTAGATCCTGGATCCAGAATCTAGTTTAGTTTAGCCAAGCACTATGAGTTTCTAAATGGCCATTTGCTGAAGCATGTAAAGTGAAAATTCAAAGTCAGTGCTAGATAATCATTTCCCCTCAATTTGAAATGTATCATCATGGATTATCGTGCGATACTGACTTTGGACCTTTTCTAAAGTAGGATTTGAGGATCTTGGTTTGTACAATTAAAATTCAGAAGCGTGGATCATCTAGAGTCCGCTATTGTATGGTACACATACATGTTTAGTCATTTTACTCAATTTCTTGATTTCGTGTTGCCCTTGTAGATTGGAATCGTTCAATGTTGAAATAGGATCCTTGTAGATGACGTAGGATCAAGGATTTGTTAAGTTGATTATGTTGTAAAAGGCTATTACTATATACTATATGTTTTGTCGGATATCTTTTGTAGAAATATTTCCATACATATCTATTATAGAAATGAATCCATACTCCATGATGCAACCTAAATAATGATCTGAAGATATTAAAAATTATCAAACTGTTTGAAGACATGAACCTCATCCCCTTGAACATTTTTTGAAATTACTGATTTGCTGGTCTATAATCTGGGAACCTTAAAGATGCACTTACATTTTTCAGTTTAATTTCAACTCCACCCCCAGAAAGAGTTCCTATAAAGACCCATCTGTCGGCATACAATAAAGATAAGCTAATATCAGCAATCAAATATGAGCTGGACCGTGGTGGTCAAGTATTTTATGTCCTGCCTCGTATTAAAGGTATTGAATATGCCTTTCTATCTTTTTTAAATGCAATGCTCGTGCAAAAACTTTTCAATCCTGTTGTACACTAAATAGGATTAGAGTGTTAAACATGTATAGTATACACTACTGGCACTGCTGATAATCATATATAATCGCCTGTTTGGTACATAACTTTATTTGTTTATCATATAACTTTATTTGGTACATCGTAAAAAATCTTCATTTACTGCTATCAACAGAAATTAAGAGCCAAAATTAAATATGAAGAAGTTTGGTAGTTGGCAATTTCTGTTGTTTGTTTTCCTGATAGACTTCAAAAGTTGTTTGCTTTTCTCAATTTGGTGATATGGATCTATGCTTCATTTTTGCCTAACAGGGCTGGAAGAAGTGAAGGATTTCCTTGAACAATCATTTCCAAATGTAGAAATAGCTGTTGCACATGGGCAGGTATTTTTTTTATCTGAAAAATGTTATATGTTTAACAGGAAATTATCTTTGTGCGGGTATACGATAGTAGCCCAGACCACCCAAAGGTCCACTTTTAAATGTGTGTTACCATATCAAGGTTTGATTTGAAGGGTGTTGTTATTCTAAATTATGCAAATTGAACATTAACATCCTCATGGATTTTTGTCTTCCTTGAAGTTGCTTTCTTTTAGTTTTATTTGTTCCATGTTTTACTGTTTTTTTATATTTTCCCTTTTATTCTCATGTTTGTAATATGAAAAACTAGCTTTGTGACTCAGAGGAATCTACCTTAGTATTTCATAAGGTAACAAGACAAAGCATCAAACCATCTTTTGCCCAAATGTAAACACCCGATTTTTGCCTTTGGGGAGTTAATTTTACATTCTTTAAGTTAATGTTGATTAATTTGCTAGAACCAAAATTTCAAGGACTTGATTGTGGTTTGTTTTGGGGTTAAGTTGCAAATATTGGAAAGGAGGCCATGTGGCATGCAAGGATCGAATATTGGAAAAAGAGAGCTGAAAAGTCAAGAAAACTAGCTCATACTAGAATGTCGTAGCTCATGTGAATTGATTGATGGATAGAGATATATGAAAATGAATTGATTGCTAATAGTAGTTATGAATATATGAGGATGGAATGGGCCAACCGCCAAGTCCCGTAGTGAGACTTGATGCACACCTGAGGGTGCTGCTCATTTGCTTTGTAAATAACAGGTGCACAGCTTACCATGGTCCTTTCATGAAGTAAAGCGGCTTACCCTGGAAAGTCATGTCTTGATCAAAACTCAGAGTGTATACTAATGTAGTTTTAGTTCCTCCCATTATGTAAATTTTGTTTTTGGTTTCCCACACATTCTGTGATGTTCTTTTCTTGCTGCGTGTGTTTAGCAATATTCAAAGCAGCTTGAGGACACCATGGAGCAATTTGCACAAGGTGAAATTAAGATTCTAATATGCACAAATATAGTAGAAAGTGGGCTTGATATTCAAAACGCAAATACCATCATAATTCAAGATGTTCAGCTATTTGGTCTAGCTCAATTGTATCAGGTTCTACCCTCTCCACTTTCTCCTGTAAATATGTTGTTTAAATATTTCTATAAAATAGTCAAAAGTTCTCCATTTCTAGAAAATTCTTCTAAAAAGAATGAGATCCCAAGCATTTTTTTTAACTTAGATTGCATCTCTAGTACCCAAGCTAATAACCCATTCTTTCATTTTGCTTCTTGCTGTTTTTCTCACCTTTCAAAGATTAACATCAGATATACTCTAAAAAAGTCTCGTGTCTCCTACCAGAAGAAGAAAAATTGGGTTCCCCCCTTCCCCCCTATGTCCTCCTAAACTATGCATTTATCATTGGATCTCTCTAATGCAGAAGTGTTTGTAGAATTAAGTTACTTTTTTCATCCCTTGAGCTATTTTATCAATTAGGTAAACCCAGAAAGCATCCTCACTGATTTTTCATTCGTGTAACAAAGAAACTGGAATGCATCCAGAATCCTTTATCTTGTTTTTGTTGTTGTTAGAAAATATTTTATCTTATTTTCAATCTTTAATGTTATTGCAATAGTTACGTGGAAGAGTGGGCAGGGCAGATAAGGAAGCTCACGCGCATTTATTTTACCCTGACAAGTCAATGTTAACTGATCAGGCGCTGGTATGTTCTGTAAGACAGCCTTTTCTTTTTATTAGTGCACCTGGTTGGTTGTCATACCCCTATTAGATTTTTATGTAACTTTTGCAATCGTTTGACTTTTCAGGAGAGGCTAGCAGCTCTGGAAGAATGCCGAGAACTTGGCCAAGGTTTCCAACTTGCAGAGAGAGACATGGGTATAAGAGGCTTTGGTACCATCTTTGGTGAGCAACAGACTGGGGATGTTGGGAATGTTGGAGTTGATTTCTTCTTCGAAATGCTTTTTGAAAGTTTGTCCAAGGTCTGTTTCATGATGCATTTTATTATATCTTACTTATACATTGAGAAAGAAGAAGCTTTGTTCAATTGTTACGTATTTAATCTTTTGGATATCTTTGCTTTCTGGTTCTTTTTCTGTTTCCAGTCTTCATCATGGTGTCTTAGTCTGATTGAACAGATAAAGTAAATCAACAATATAGTTTCTGCACTACAAAATGATGGCTAGCGAATTCAGTATATATAATAGTAACTGGGTTGTATTTCTATTGTCATCAGTTTAAACTTCAAATTTCTGTTCTCCTATGTTTGCTGCCCTTAACCCTCTTGAATTTTGTTTTCAGGTTGACGAGCACAGGGTAATTTCAGTTCCTTACCAGTCAGTACAGGTGACTTTTTGCTCATTAAAACTCTAGTAACATGTTAAAGAACCAGTTCAACCCAAAAAAATAGGAGTGGCGATATTTGAATTCATGATTTTTTGCTCATTAAAACTCTGGTAACATGTTAAAGAACCAGTTCAACCCAAAAGATTAAGCTGTCAGGTGAGATCAGAATAGTAGTCTATGTCTGATCACTTACTTTCAGGAATAGAGTTCAGATTCTAGTCTTAGTAATCTTATGTTGTAAGATGGGAGATAGAGTTCACTCCCTGTTACTGTCCGGGAAGAGAGTTCTCAAGATATGATTTATATTATTCTCTAATATTTTGATAGCAATAAATTCTAATGAGCTTGTAGCTCAGTGGTAAGCAAGAGTACGAGATGAGATATCAGGTTCAAATCTCACCTTTATCAAAACTCTAATAAAATCAGAACACACTTGTATAAATATACAGGGAGAATTAATAATAAGTTCTCAATGAGGCACAAATATACAGGGAGCTTGTCATTAAGGGATAAGAGATTGACCTCATGGATTATATAGCAGGAAAGCTTCATTTTAGAAGAGAGGAGCATGGTCATGAGTAAAAATCTGATGTCATGATATAGCAATAATCGGTTATAGTGTTAAAGTGTGTAAGAAGCTATATGTTAGCTCATAATTACATTCACATTACTGAAGAAACTACCAAATTTCATTGAACGTCTTGTTTCCACTATTGACGTATGTGTAAAATGCAACGCAGCATTAGATCAAATGAGTTTATGATTGGCAATGATTTTTT
>Ga0325404_1003180_pt1 | contig 17587 bp, 5 predicted proteins | sample PopdelMetagenome_18_FD_205664 | JGI IMG/M metagenome (GOLD analysis project Ga0325404, IMG submission 205664) | Populus deltoides microbial communities from Bellville, Georgia, United States - Xylem-Control-R1 | ecosystem: Host-associated > Plants > Phyllosphere > Stem > Wood/Secondary xylem... | reverse complement strand
GAAGAAAGGAATTGAATTTAGAATGCTAAGTAAGCCATGGTGGCAGCTGAGGCACAGAGGTAGTAATATTAATAGTACATTAGAACTATAATTTGTTGCTGCCCAGCTTGGAAGGTATTAGTGTCACTTCCAATGCATGAAATAATTTTACTACCTCAATAATAAAATTATTATTATTATTAAAATACCGAGGCACATTGTAATTTTAAAAAATGTTTTTAATTTTATCTAAAGATATATTAAAATATTTTCTTACATTTTTTTATTTTTTTTATTAATACATTAAAACCATGAAAAAAACTCTAGAAAGGTATTACTTTAATGTTTTTTTAAGCCAAATGCACTTTTAAAATACATCAAAACACAATTTCAAAAGTAAAATTAAGAAGGTATATGAACTTTATCAGCCCCAAGGTTGTGCTGTGTATTTATTATTATAATGACACTCTTATGAACAATTACTAATGAGAAAAAAGAAAAAAAAAATCTGAATCAATCGGGTTAACCCGTCAAATTAGGTTAACATGACAAACCTGAAATTCGTGTCATGAAAGTGTGATAACTAAATAAAAAAAGATTTATTATTAATGAAATAAATTAAAAAAAAGATTAATTAAAAAAGAAAAAGTAAAGAGAAAACAAAACCTACAGGAAGAAAAAAAATTAATCAAGAAAAAGAAAAAAAATCTGAATAAACTGGGTTAACCCGTCAAACCTGGGATCCATGAAAGCCTGATAATTAAATAGAAAAAATTTAATATTAAGAAACTAAATTAAAAAAAATAATTAAAAAAAACAAAAAAAAACTAAAGGCATCAGCTTTTTCACTGTGGACTGTACTGTGCAATCCGCAGTAAAAGGCTTAAAAAGGAAAAGAAAAAAAAAACAAAGGCACGCGCCATGGGTTAAATTTTTTTTCTTGCATAAAAAATATCAAAAAATGCTAAGATCTAAGAGTGTTAGGTTTTTCTGAAAGATATATCCAAAAGTATTTAGTTTAGTTGCAACGCTTGACCCAAGAGTAATATTTATAATATTAATAATAATATTAAACTTACATGACTCAAGTTTAAGTGAGTCTGGCTGCAACATCGGACCCAAGAGCCTTGAAAGTGAGTCTGGCTGCAAGGTCGTGTCATAAAAGTGTGATAATTAAATAGATTAATTAAAAAAACAAAGAAAAAAAACCAACAGGAAGAAAAAAAAACTAATGAAGAAAAAGAAAAAAATCTGAATTAACTAGGTTAACCCTTCAAACCAGGTTAACCCGTCAAATCTGGGATTCGCGTCATGAAAGTTTGATAACTAAATATATAAAAAAATTGACAGGTTAACCCGTCAAGCCCGGGATATGTGTCATGAAAGTCTGATAATTAAATAGAAATAAATTTAACATTAAAAAACTAAACTAAACGAAAAAAATTAATTAAAAAGAAAAAAAGCAAAAAACAATTCCGGGTTTACTCGTCAAACTTTAAAAAAAGCAAAAAAAAAAATTCAGGTTAACTCGTCAAACCAGGTTAACCCGTCAAACCCGGGATCCGTGTCATGAAAGTTTGATAACTAAAAAAAAATAACATTAACAAACTAAATTAAACAAAAAAATTCATTAAAAAAACACAAAAAAAACCAAAAAAAAACCCATAAAGGCATAAAAAGCAAAAAAAAAAAACTAATTTTTTTTTAAAAAAAACAGTTTAGTGTTTCACGGTGGACTGCACAGTGAAACACTGAACAGTTTTAGTATATGTTATTAATTTAAAAGAAAAAAAGCAAAAAAAAAAATTCGAGTTAATTCATCAAATCAGGTTAACCCGTCAAACCCGGGATCCGTGTCATGAAAATCTGATAACTAAATAAAAAAATTAACATTAACAAACTAAATTAAACAAAAAAAATTCATTAAAAGAAAAAAAACACAAAGAAAAATGCAAAAAAAAAAACCCATAAAGGCATAGAAAAAAAAAACAAATAAAAAACAAATAAAGAAGACTACTCAGCGTTTCACTGTAGACTTGCACAATGAAACACTGAGCAGTTTTAGTATATTTTACAATTTAATATTAAAAATTTATATTTTTAAGAAATTCAACATAATATACTCAATGGCTGGAAGCTTGGTGGCCAAGTTCATATCATGAGTTTTCGTTTATTGTCGAGGATGATTTGGAGGTTTCGCCGTTGTTTTATAAATATGCGAGGGGTTTGATTGCTATTACAATGTGTCGAATTTTAGTCCTTTTATATATGATATGGTGCTTCACTTCAGCGTCCACGGTTTGTCCCAGACCAACCGTGTTATTAAGTGAAGGCCATGAATTCAAAACTATGATATCAGAATCAATATAGATAGCACCTGAACAACCCAACAAGAAAAAAAAAAACAAGAGACAAGTTACCAAAACATAGATTTCTAAACATAAGAAATGGCGCGATTGAATCACTACATTACATAGTATAACGATGATCATCAGGAATATAAAATAAAAATTCTTCTCAACTGGAGCGAAGAGGGTATTAATTAATACATGGTTTCTAGTTCAAGAGCCAGCATCAAAATTACTAGATTATGAGATTTATTTTAAACACCTCAATGTGATAGTACAGTGTCCTAGATGAGATTCACACACGAACCAGCAAGATGTCGTGTCATTCTAGTCATACATGTGATGGACATGCCAGAAGGGGGAGATATTTTCAAGAAGCGAGCTAATTACTTGTAGAGAGCAGCAAGGTGAGCCGGTTCAATATAGTGAAAACATGTCTTTCACAGCTGAAACCAAACTGGAGTGAAAATATGGGTTTTCTACATGGCCTCATCACCTCTAGTCAACCACGGGTCTCGCAGCAAAGGATACGGGTTCAAGAAAACAAAATCACTATTTATGAAGCCAATCACCCCACCCTTCTCTTAAAGATTACAACTTTTTACTTATCTTTAACAACAAAGCATCTTCAATAATCTTAACCTCACTAAGTTTTCTGTTAATTTCCTCATCAACAAGAATATCTTCACTGTCAAACTTATAATCCTCCACATTCAATCCTCAACTAAAACCATCGTCATAATAATAATAAAAAAAAAACATCCTAATATCCTATCATTATTCAAATACCTTATAATGGACCTGGTTACATCATCCACGTAATACCCAGAATTAAGTAAAAATCGAGGGACTTTTCGTTTCTTATTCTTCGATGTTTTTTTTTGTCTTTCATTTTCGTGATCTTCTTCTTTTTCTTGTTCTGTAATGGTGTCTTCTTCATCGATCTTGTACACGCTGAAATTTAGGGTATGTTTGAAAACACGGTGTAAATTGATTTTCTAAAAATTTTGAGTTTTTTTTTGTTTAAAATGAATTTTATTTTATATGTTTTCAGATAGTTTTGATGTACTGATATCAAAAATATTTTTAAAAAAATAAAAAAAAATTATTTTGATATATTTTTAAGCGAAAACACTTTAAACCGGCATCGCTACTTCAATCGCAAACAGACCCTTAGCTTGAGTTTCAAATGAGGGACGGCGTTGCGTCGATACCAAGAGTGTTTTTTTTTTTTTTTGTCGTTTAGAATTTTCAAATTAATTTTCTTTTTAAAAATGGTGATTAAATTACTTGTTTTTATGATTTTAATGTATTAATATAAAAAATAAAAAAAAATCTAAAAGACATTATTATTTTAATATACTTTAAATAAAAAAAACTTTATATGTCCCTTGTAGACTCAGGTAAAAAGTTATTTTTTTAAAAAAGAAATAATTTAATAAAAATAATATTATTTGATTTTCTCTTAAAAATAATTAAACTTTTAAACTCTAATCCTCTTTCGAGTGTGTTTGTGTACACGACAACCGTGGGATCCATAAAAAAATAGGTTGAATCGCAATTTCAGGAGAAGCGTCTTGCACCAGCTTCCTCGGCACTATTTACTTTTGTTAAGTGAAACAATACAGAGTGAATTAATTCACTCTGCACAAAAAAGTGAACACGTGAACAATAAAAAAAATCTAATTTTTTTAATTGTGTTTTATTTGAAAAACTAGTGTTTGAAAAATATTTTTAAAAAAATAAAAAAAAATTATTTTGATATATTTTTAAGCGAAAACACTTTAAACCGGCATCGCTACTTCAATCGCAAACAGACCCTTAGCTTGAGTTTCAAATGAGGGACGGCGTTGCGTCGATACCAAGAGTGTTTTTTTTTTTTTTTGTCGTTTAGAATTTTCAAATTAATTTTCTTTTTAAAAATGGTGATTAAATTACTTGTTTTTATGATTTTAATGTATTAATATAAAAAATAAAAAAAAATCTAAAAGACATTATTATTTTAATATACTTTAAATAAAAAAAACTTTATATGTCCCTTGTAGACTCAGGTAAAAAGTTATTTTTTTAAAAAAGAAATAATTTAATAAAAATAATATTATTTGATTTTCTCTTAAAAATAATTAAACTTTTAAACTCTAATCCTCTTTCGAGTGTGTTTGTGTACACGACAACCGTGGGATCCATAAAAAAATAGGTTGAATCGCAATTTCAGGAGAAGCGTCTTGCACCAGCTTCCTCGGCACTATTTACTTTTGTTAAGTGAAACAATACAGAGTGAATTAATTCACTCTGCACAAAAAAGTGAACACGTGAACAATAAAAAAAATCTAATTTTTTTAATTGTGTTTTATTTGAAAAACTAGTGTTTGACATTATTCAAAGACATTACATAAATTAGAAGGAGATCGCATGATGGCGTAGCATTTGCAGAATTTTATCGTAATTCCAATTTTGTTCCTGATGATATTTTATCTAATTTTATTGTACGCTCAAAAAACCATGAAAATTACAGTCCTTGTTAGATGAATTTTGTATGTGATGGAATTGTAGATAGTTCAATGGAACAATAATTTTTTTTTATATAAAGTATTATTTATTTTATGATATAATAGCAGCAGTTAAATCTGCAATATTTAAATTAAAAACCATCAATATTAATATATATCACCAAACACATTAAATTACTTTTTGTTCAACCTCAATTTCAACCATAGATTTAATAATATATATATATATATATATATATATATATATATATATATATATATCAAACTAACCTCAACCAAAATTACTTTTTATAAAATAATTTTTTTAAAAACACAACCACAAAAATTATCACAATATCTAACACACTAAAGTTTTAAAAATTATGGTTAAAACTGGTTCAAAGCCTTCATTGAGCCCAATGTGAAGAGGCCAACCAACCGTCATAAAAGCCCCATAGTCTCTTCTCCGCCACCACCAGGCCATGCCATTTATATAAGCAAACGAATATGCTGCGAAGAGCTTAGGCCTGAAAAGGGGAAAAAGGGAGAAAAGTTGACACTGCTTTGTCTCCTAAATAGACACCGGATGACTATCACACCCTTGTTATGGTATCTGATTCAGCGAAAAAGAGGGTATTATGGTAATTGGAACAACCTGAATCGAGAATCTGAACCGCTGTATTCCTCCGCAGAGATGCACACGCGATTGATAACTCGGCCAACTCGGTCGATTACTCAATGTAATTAATTATAGCCTTATTTTGAATCACCAGCTTGCTACAAGTCTTCAAGCTTTGAGATGACTGGTGGCGTGCCACTATTCCACTGGTAAGGAAAAGAAATCTCTTCAAAGTCACCAAGGAACTCTTTTTTTAGACAATAGTGGGGATTTTATTAAAAAATTTGGCTAAAACGAGAATAGCCTAATAATAATAATAAATAAATAAATAAAGCAACAACAGAGAAGATAAAATAAAGAAGACATAAAAGCAGGGTATCTACTCTATAACAGGAAGAAAATTAATAGCATTCATATCTATTGTCATGATTAATTAAGTATTGAAAAAACTTATCAAGAAAATTAATATCATCAAGAATAAAGAGTTCAAAATTTTTGTTAAAATTCAAAAAAATGGTGAAATGTCCTATTTTTAGGGATAATGTCAAAAATTTCATTAAATTTAAAAAAGTGATGAAATTTCAAATCATCAGGGATTAACATCAAAGTTTTATTAAAATTCAAGAAATTATAAAATCTACTGTCTTTAGGTCTTTAGGGATTAATGTAAAAAAAAAAATTAAAAAATTAATGAAATCTTCTATTTTAGAGATTGAAGATGGCAAAATTTTTGTTAATTTTTTTTTATTGATAACAGTCAAGATTTATATATATATAATCTTTGATTTTTAGGGATTAATTTTATTTTGATTAACGTTATGATTTTTATAAAATGTTGTCTAAAAAAGTATTTTTTTTACAAAAAAACCAGGAATGCATTAATAAGATAAAAAATGGTTTTAATTTGATGGATATCTTTTTTTATTTTAATTTCAAAGCATTGTTTTTTTATTTCTTTTCAATAAAGAACATAGAAAAAAAAAGTTATATTGTTTTGTAGAATAATTAAAGAACATATGAAAAAAAAGTTATATTTTATCTCTTCGTTGCTAAAATTAACATCATATTTTACTATCGTTGCACTACAAAAATTAAAAAAAAAACAGAAAACAATATGTAATGGCTCTTCAAAATATATTTAAGGACACTTTTTAGTGTCGCTAAATATTTTCAACCCGCAGCAGAATTATCAACAATATGTAAAGGCAGGTTCATCTGCATCGATACTAGAGAGTTTTATTTGCTAGGACGTGCCTTGTTGCATGATTTACACAGTGTTTGATATTGCATTTCAACAATATTTAAAAAAAAATTAAATTTTAAAACACTACAAAAACTAATAAAAAAAAAATGTTGAGACACTAAAATACAAGCTTCAATAGTAAAAAAACTACAAGTCGCAAGAACTCCACCTGCAACGCCAAACCCTAAGTATATAAACTAACTTCCATTCGCAATCAGCCGCCTCCTTTCCCTTCACCCTCTCTTTCTCTCTGTCATCCTATCATCACTGCTTCTCTCTCTCTCTCTCTCTCTCTCTCTCTCTCCAATCAGAACTAAACAGACGATGGCTGAGGCACTTGTATGTCCGATCTTGGAGCAGTTAACCACGATCGTTGCTCAACAGGTATTTTTCTGCCATCTGCAATAACCTGATTTACCTAGCAGAGATAAGAAATGTAAAGGTCAAGCCTTTTTTCTTCCTATCATAAAAAAGAATACTTTTAACTTGAAAAAATAAAAATAATATTTTAAATCCTCAAATATATATTGGGATTTTATTAAAGAATCTTCTTTTTCTTGTTCTATTATTTTTCACAATTCCAAAATAACCTAAAAGAAAATATGTCATTGCTAATATAAGAAAACCGAAAAAGGCAAAACAAGAGTACTTGCCAATTCTCTTTAAACTGAACTATTAAGGGTAAAATAATCAATAAAAAGTTCAAAGGACTAGCGAGTGAGTATTTGGTGCGAATTAAAACTATATAGTTAACACACAATCTTATTATCATGGCTTTATTTCTAAATGGACTTCACAAATATATACATGCAGATCCTTTTATTCACTTGCCTTTATACATCCATATATCTATAGTTTAATGTAAAATGAAAACCAGATTTTATGTCGGTTCAAAGGAGAAATCCTTCTCTCGTGAGAACATTGAACTCTTTCCATACCTATATTAATTTATATATATATATATATATACACACACGTACAGGTTTAACGTTTTACCATTTAAGATTCATTTTATACCTTCTTGTACAGTAGCAGAGTGCATACTGATATCATCATAATGATGATAAAAAGAAAAAAGAAATATTATTATTTCTAATAAATATTTTATATATAAATTATTAATATAGTAAATCCATTTCACAATAAAATTTATTAATACAAAATAGAAATGTTTCCTATGCTTGAACTTCCTTGTCTTTTCTACACTAATAGGTACTGGAAGAGGTGAACCTAGTAGGGGGTGTGAAATTGTCTTGAAATCACAGAGATGTTTCCTATGCTTAACTTTTCTTTTCCTTTGTACGTACACTAATAGGTAAAAGAAGAGGTGAACCTAGTAGTGGGTGTGAAGAAACAAGTCGACAAGCTGAAAAGCAATCTCCTTGATATCAAATCTGTCCTTGAAGATGCAGATAGAAAACAAGTGAAGGATAAGACTGTAAGAGATTGGGTAGACAAGCTCAAAGATGCATGTTATGATATGGATGACGTGCTAGATGAATGGAGCACTGCAATTCTTAGATGGAAAATGGAGGAAGCTGAAGAAAATACTCACAGCCGACAGAAGATACGGTGTTCCTTCCTGGGATCTCCTTGCTTTTGTTTCAATCAAGTGGTTCGACGTCGCGACATTGCCCTGAAGATCAAAGAAGTTAGTGAAAAAGTGGATGACATTGCCAAAGAGAGAGCTAAGTATGGCTTTGATCTGTACAAAGCCACTGATGAACTCCAGCGACTAACAACTACCTCCTTTGTTGATGAATCAAGCGTGATTGGTCGAGATGGTGAAAAGAGAAATGTTGTAAGCAAGTTGCTGGCTGAAAGTAGTCAAGAAGCACGGGACGTGGATGTCATCTCTCTAGTAGGGCTGGGCGGAATTGGAAAAACAACTCTCGCCCAACTAGCTTTTAATGATTCTGAGGTTACGGCTCATTTTGAGAAAAAGATATGGGTGTGTGTTTCAGAACCATTTGATGAGGTTAGAATAGCCAAAGCTATCCTTGAGCAGCTTGAAGGGAGACCAACGAATCTGGTTGAATTGCAATCCCTTTTGCAAGGGGTTTCTGAATCCATTACTAGAAAGAGGCTCCTTCTTGTCCTTGATGATGTATGGACAGAAAATCATGGACAATGGGAACAATTGAAACCATCTCTCACAGGCTGTGCACGAGGAAGCAGAGTCCTAGTGACCACTCGTAAGGACGCTGTGGCAACGATGATGGGAACTGATCACCGGATCAACATTGAGAAATTGTCCGATGAGATATGCAGGTCAATATTCAATCATGTGGCATTCCAGGAAAGAAGCAAAGATGAGCGCCAAAGATTGACAGATATCGGCGATAAAATTGCAAACAAGTGCAAGGGCTTGCCTCTAGTTGCCAAGGTATTAGGAGGTCTAATGCAGTCTAAAAGAACAAGAGAAGAGTGGGAACGTGTTTTATCTAGCGAACTGTGGAGGCTAGATGAGGTTGATAGAGATCAGGTTGAAAGTCGAATATTTATACCTTTGCTTTTGAGTTACTACGATTTACCTTCTGTGGTAAGACGATGTTTCTTGTATTGTGCCATGTTTCCAAAAGACTACGAGATGGACAAAAATGAATTGGTGAAGATGTGGATGGCTCAAGGTTACCTCAAGGAGACTTCAGGTGGAGATATGGAGCTTGTAGGAGAGCAGTACTTTCAAGTCTTAGCAGCGCGCTCTTTCTTCCAAGATTTTAAGATGCATGAGTTTGAAGGAATGAAATTCAAGATGCATGATATAGTGCATGATTTTGCCCAATATATGACAAAAAATGAATGTCTAACAGTGGATGTCAATAATCTTCGAGAAGCAACAGTGGAGACTTCAATTGAAAGGGTTCGTCATTTAAGCATGATGCTGTCAGATGAGACCGCTTTTCCCGAGTCCATTCACAAAGCGAAAGGTCTTCGCAGCCTCTTGATCGACACTAGAGTCCCTTCGCTTGGAGCTGCACTGCCTGATTTGTTCAAGCGGTTGACATGCATCAAGTCATTGAATTTGTCAGGGTCTTCAATCAAAGAAATACCAAACGAGGTAGGGAAATTGATACGTTTGAGACACCTCAATCTGTCATGTGGAGAGTTGAAGTCCCTGCCAGAAACCATTTGTGATTTATGCAATCTGCAATCCCTAGACGTTACTTGGTGTCGTTCTCTCAAGGAATTGCCCAAGGCGATTGGAAAACTTATCAAATTGAGGCATCTCCAGATTTATGGTTCACGTGTGGCCTTCATACCAAAGGGAATAGAGAGGATAACATGTCTTCGAACATTGGATAAGTTTCCTGTGTGTGGTGATGGTGAGAATGAAAGTAAAGCAGCTAATCTAAGAGGATTAAAAAACTTAAATCACATTGGAGGGAGTCTTGAGATACAGAATCTAGGAGGAGGTAAAGAAGATGCGAGGGACGCTGCAGAAGCACAACTCAAGAATAAGAAGCGCCTGCTTCGTTTGCGATTGGATTTCTACTACAACCGGGAGAACAACATTTTAATTGAAGCTTTGCAGCCTCCGTCAGACTTGGAAAATCTAACCATACGGGGTTACGGAGGGTTGGATTTGCCACATTGGATGATGACATTAACCAGATTACAGGAGCTTGCACTCTTTAATTGTACAAACGTGGAGGTCTTCCCTCCGTTGGGAAGATTGCCCAACCTTGAAAGACTAAAGTTGGGCTGGTTGAAGCTGAGACGGTTGGGTGCTGGATTTTTAGGTATAGAAAAAGATGAGAATGCCAGCATTAATGAAGGAGAAATTGCAAGGGTCACTGCTTTCCCCAAATTAAAAAAACTTTGGATTTTGAATCTGGAAGAAGTAGAAGAGTGGGATGGAATTGAAAGGAGGAGGGTGGGAGAAGAAGATGCCACCACAACTTCAATAATATCCATTATGCCACAACTTCGAGAATTGGAAATTATCAAGTGCCCGTTGTTGAGAGCTCTACCAGACTATGTTTTGGCAGCGCCTCTACAGGAATTGGACATAGCTGGTTGCCCCATTCTAAGGAAACGTTACGGGAAGGGAGAGATGGGTGAAGATTGGCAAAAGATTTCTCACATCCCAAACATTTATTTTCATTATATATAGGTGAGAAAGACAGAACTCTTTGGAACCTGCTTTGAGTGTATTAATTTTTTTTTTGCTTTGAGTTTATTAATTATTTGCTTTGGTGTAAAATAATATGTAAGCCTTGCCATTTACTGTAATTGGATTTTATTTCTTACTTAACATTTACTCTGTCAAAAGCAGCTGTGATAAACCCCTCTCTCTCTCTCTCTCTCTCTCAACATAAAATGATATGTAATTCATATCTATAATTATTTCTCACATCCTCTCTCTCTCTCTCTCTCTCTCTTTTTTTATGCCTTTATCTGCCTTCAAACAAGCCAATGATCTTGATCAAGCAACTGTTTCAGTGGATTAAATCCAAGAAATTCATCTATAAGTGATGACACCCATCGATTTTGGAGATTAAATCCAAATAAAGTTATCCAAACCTAACACAAAAAATCTTCAACAATAATTAAATTATAAATCAACAACGAAATTCAGCAGCGAGGCGTAATTAAGATTTCACCCATCTTTATTTTTTTTTAAAAATGTGGATGATTTATTGTGAGTTAAATATTTTTATTTTTTATAAAAATTTAGTTCTTTAAATATATTTTTCTAGTTTAAAAAATATAATAAATTAAAAAATTTATATACATGTAATCAAATAAATTAAAAAATATTTATGTTAATAAATAAATAAAAATTTATTAATAATACTTAAAAACAAAACTGGTTCAAAGCCTTCATTGAGCTCAATGTAAAGAGGACCAACCTCTGCCGTCATAAAAGCCCAAAATACTCCGTTGTAAAAGCCCTCGTAAGAAAACACCTTCTTCTCCAACAAGAAAAGCAAAGTTCAAACCCCAAGTAAATATCCCTGTCTTTCTCTCCCACACGCTCGCATTCTCAGCTTTTCCTCTCTGCGTCTTCAAGCAATAAACCATGGGTGATAGCCAGTACTCCTTTTCTCTCACTACTTTCAGTCCTACCGGAAAGCTAGTACAGATTGAGCACGCATTGACTGCCGTTGGATCAGGCCAAACTTCTCTCGGAATCAAAGGTTGTTGCAATTTAAGCTCTCTCTCTTCTTCTTTTTTTCTCATTCTCTTGTCATTTTCGAATGTACTATGTTGTTGATGGGTGCTAAGATACTATGTTGTTGATTTTATATTATTTTTTTGGGAGTTGTAGCGGCAAACGGTGTTGTTATTGCAACTGAGAAGAAATTTCCATCTATTTTAGTCGATGAATCTTCTGTAAGTAAACATTTATTATTTTTTTTATTGGTTTTGTTATATTCTTTGGTTGAAATTCAAGAAACCCTTTTGTTTTTTTGCGTTTTCTTTAGTGACATCGGTTCGTAGAAATCTGTTCAAATTCGGTGTAAATTTGTAATTTTTATTAGTAATTTGAGCTTAGTGATTTGGGTTCTTGCCAATGAGGCGTTACTATACTAGTCAATGACTCTAAGATTGGGACTTTAAATGTTGGAGTGTGTAGATTTATATCCTCTTTAATCCCACATTGTATAAAAAGGCGGTGTTGGTTATTTTAAATCGTGTTGAATGAGGTGGAGATGGTTTGATTTTGGAGCCAGTCGATTGGTCTCTTATTCTAATTTGCAAGATGGTATATAACTTGAGTTGGTTGTTGATGGTATTTAATTGCTTCTTGTTTCAGGTTCAGAAAATACAGAATCTGACACCCAATATTGGAGTTGTCTACAGGTTTGTTTCTGCCTGCTTCTCAGTAATTAGGAATTTCCATTTTTTTAGCTTGTGTTTCTCTGGCCTTAACTATTGCTAAAATATCTGTCATGAATGATTGTAGCAGGCGGGTGTGTAGATTCAAAGCTCTCTTTATGTTTGGTGGGAAATTATATAGTTTCTGCTGTTGTTATAGTGTCCTGATAAGTGTGAAATTTGACCCGGGGTGGTAAATTGAGATAGAAGCATGCCTGCTTATAATCTGAACTTCAGTGGAACTCCTTGTAGGTCAATGTTCTTAATTGGTCTGGTTATGGACTTGACTTTGACACGTTGTACATGTACCCTGTTTCTGTTTCAACCAAAAAAAAGAGGGGGACAAATATGTAGTTCCTTAGAAAAATAAAAATAAGGCATTCCTCAATGAGCCACTTCTTACTAACTTGTGCAACTTATTACCTATGTCAAAATGGGTTGCTTTGCTGTACTTTTTTCTTGACAGTGCTGAATCACATGTATTTTGTTGCAGTGGAATGGGTCCTGACTTTCGAGTTTTGGTTCGGAAAAGTAGGAAGCAAGCAGAGCAATATCATAGACTGTACAAGGTACCCATCTTCAAGATTTTCTTTATTGTTTTGCTTCAAGTTTGTTCTTCAGCTTTTCTTTTAATGTCACTGATAAGTGATAAGGTTGCTAAATTTTCATGGCTTATCTTATGAATGGGATATGTGCATCCTTTTGATGCCTCTAAACAAACTCATGTATATAATTCGTCTAATGCTTGATAACCTGGTTAAGATAATATATCTGGAAAGTAGTTATTGAGGTTGTCTATATTACAAGACTTCTTGTTAGTTGTCTTATTCCCAATAATGCCATTCTGACCCCCAAAACAGCTGAATTTTGCTTGAAATCCAAGAGTTAAATATCCGATTACTATTTTATATCAATTCATTGTCATCTTTTGTTGTTAATTGTGAAGGTTGTAACTTGTGAATTTTTATGATTGTAGGAACCAATTCCTGTCACACAACTTGTGAGGGAAACTGCTGCTGTCATGCAAGAGTTTACTCAATCTGGGTACTGGAACATCTTTTATACATTCAAAGTGTTTCAGTGATTTTAGTTGATTTCCTTTGTAATTTAGATCTGAATTTCAATTTCCAAAGTTCATAATCTTAGCCCTTATTCTAATAAGCCAACAACTCTCTCCCTATGTTCCTGCATCAGCATGTCAACTCTTAATGCTCTTATTCTTGAAGTTTGAAAATACTCATCCTTTGTTTTTCCTCGCAGAGGTGTAAGGCCTTTTGGAGTATCTTTGCTAGTCGCTGGTTTTGATGACAAAGGTCCACAGCTGTACCAGGTGTCTTTGCTAGTCACTGTGTTAGTGTCTGAAGTCATTAACTATTTTTTTTTTTTATCTGGATTATCCACTGCAGACTATGTGGTAGCCTAGTATTCTAGAAGCTGTAGGCCTTTGTGACTATCATGCACCCTTCTGTGTGCCCAGAGGGTTGATAAGTTTTTGACCTTTTGTTTTCTTGGTTGAGATTTGGATGGATTATGACTCACTTGTGTTGCCTTTTTAAAAATATGTTAGACTCTTGCACTCAAATCATAGTTCTTCTGATGATGTTATGTTTTGTATTTGTTTGGCTAGGTTGATCCATCAGGTTCCTACTTCTCATGGAAAGCCTCAGCAATGGGGAAAAATGTTTCAAATGCAAAAACATTTCTTGAGAAGAGGTATTTATTTGTTTTTGGTACCATGAAATGCATTGATTCTGCAAAAACTTCTAAACATCTTCATGGGTTCTCCTAGCTAGCAACAAATGTGTTTCCACCTCCAGCCATCAACTGCCAAACATATTCTTCATTCAAAGATCAAGCTACCTTCAATTTTCAACTGCCAACTTACTTTGTCCTACTCCCCTCGTTCTTTATATAATTCATTGTACTTCATTTTCCCCATCCGAGAAGAATTGGATTGTCTTTTTTTTTTTTTTGAAAAAAAAAAGAAAGTGAGAAAAAAAGAATTGAATGGACAGAAACATGGTAAATATTTTGGTTTTTTGTCCACATATCTTCATTTGATTTGAACAACTTTTGTTTTCCCTAACTTAATATGTGCTCTGTAGATACACTGATGATATGGAGCTTGATGATGCTGTACACACCGCTATCTTGACACTAAAAGAGGGGTACATCACTTTAAAATTTCCTCCACTTTTTATTTTTGAATTTGGTGTTTTTTACAAGGTTTGGTATATAAAAAGTAGAAGAAAAATTCAGTAGGTTTAATGTACTTGCGCCATGCACTTGCATCCGGTTCATTACATAATTGATTGATATACTTGTAAATTCAGCCATTTAGGTATTGTGATTTTCTGCCACACATACTGAGTATCGTAGGTAAAATGAATTCTAGGTAACAGTAGTCTAGTTGGGGTCTTCAGCCTTGAGAACTTAAATTGGCTCTCAACACTTTAGTTAGTAGTTCAGGAGATTAAATTATGTGAGATACTGTTTAAGTGAAAATGAATGAAAGTTTCTCAACCCAGTGTCAATCAAATGTACTTGCAGGTGCTTAAAGGTTCCTTTTCTTTCCTCTTAGTGATTTTAAGTTGTTAATTTGTTGAGTCTTGCTTCTATAATCAGAGTGATGGTGGATTAGTGAGCATAATCTTAGTATTTGCAAAGTGGTCAAAGAGAGATATAAATGAGCATTTTAAAGTTTCTTACAAGTTCTGAGTGCTTCCCTTGTACCCTTACAAGATTGTTTGTGTTTGCAGATTTGAAGGGCAGATTTCTGGGAAAAACATTGAAATTGGGATAATTGGTGCTGACAAGCAATTCAGGCATGCTCATTCTTGACCTTTTTCCTTATTAAACTTGGTAATAGTGTCACGAAATTTCAAGCTTAGGATGAGTTCCAGAAGTAACTTGCAGGATGCACATTTTTGTTAACACAGTTCATAACTAGATAAAATCTGATATCTAAAATCTTTTGGATCTCACCAATTTCATATATGGCTTTCCACTTGTGGTTTCAGTTTTGAAGTTCTGATTTTCATGCACTCTTGCTCTAGTTTCAGTCTGACAATTTACACATGAGACTCGTGTTCAAAATGGCCAATCCACTCTTTCTTTGAATGTTTAAGCTTCCTTGGAAGAAGTTATGTGTGACATGACCATGGCAATCTTATCCCTTGTGCTTTCTTTACTGCAGGGTACTAACTGCAGCCGAAATTGATGATTATTTGGCTGAAGTGGAATAGACATTTTATTTTTTGGCTAAAGTGGAGTTCTTCCCTGTATTGACACCAATCGAGATACATGTGTTACTTTCCTCTGGAATTCCTTGAATCAGTTGCTTTTAGCCGAAGTTTCTATTAATTCCAAGTTTGCAGAACTGTAATGTGGAAATGTTATAAGACTTCTCTCCAATCTTTAGATGGCTTCTAAAGTTTTGCATCAATATGATTTCCTATATGATACGTTTGACAGAGTGCAGAAAATTGGTCTTTCCAATTATATCTAAAGTATTATCTCCTCTCAATGCTTGACCTGTAATGTGGCCGTTCTTATTTAATTCCAATGGAGCTTCGAAGAGGGAAAGAGAGGGGCCATGGAATATGGATATCGAATTAAAATGCGTACTTTATTTTTGGGTCCTTGTGCTTGCCTCAATTTTTCAGTTTAGATTCTATATCTTCAATTTCTTCAATTTGATCCAAGTCACACATAAGTTATAGCAAATTTTGCCCCATCTTAATTGCAGCCAAAACTACTGTTGTAAATATGGAAATGCATAACGTAACCCTGTTTATATTAAGTTAATGGAAGTGTTCGCCCTTTTCGAAATATGTTTTTACTCGGAAAATGATATATTTTTTATAATTTTAAAAAATATATTTTTAATATTAAATCTGAAAATATAAAAAAAAATTAATTTTTAAAAAAAAAACAGAAAAATCACCGCAACCTCAATAAGACTTTTAACCCATTTTAACAGCAGTTTTCGCTTTTTAGCATGGAAACTTCTGCTAGTAACGTCGAATTGCAACTCAATTGACACTTCAGAGCCTCGTCTTTGCAACAAGTCTCATGCTGGAGTTTTTGCTGTTAAATTATACTAATAATAATGACAATAATATGTCCATTGTGTTTAAACAAATTAACCTTTGATCTTCTTTTTATTATTATTATTAAAAATAAACTTTTTTAGAATTGATTATTCTAGCTATCAGTTACTGTCTCGATAAAATCCCATGCAACCTCAGACACCACGAGGCTACAATAATGCTAATGTTTGACTCCTTAAGTTCGTTAGAGATATTTTGAGGCTTTTGTCCCTTAGTAAACAGAGAAAAACAGAAGCTACTTTTGTCTGGCAGTGCTGGTCTTCACCCATGTAGTCCATTATCCAAGAAAACACTCTTCAGTTCACATATCTTCTTGCTTGCTGGATGTTTACAGATACCCAACTCCAAACTCCTCTTTTATACTTTCATGTAAGTCGTATCCTTCCTTCCTCTCTTTCCTTATGCAATGCCACTGCTAATGCTGTTCATGCTGCCTTGTTATTTTCTGTATTTATTAACTTCAATTCTGGTGGTTCTTTCTCCTCTTGCTGGATAATATTGCTTTTTCATGGAATTTCTTGTTCTGAGAAATGGGTTTCAATGGAATTGCTAAGTATCAACGTTCACTTGAGAGAGTATATCTAAATTGTTTTGTGTTCTTGTTAGTTTAAACATTTTAGTATTTTGTTGGCTCTCATATATATTGAACGAGCAATCATCCTTATCTAAAGAGTCTTACTGTGACTTCAGAAGTTATAAGATGATGGACCAGTTTTAGCTGTCAGAGTGCTATGCTTATCGTTGTTGAACTCTAACCAGTCTTCAACAGTTGTGGCCTTGTTTATCTTGCAAATTTTGATTTTTGTAGTTTAATCAGATAGTTTAGACTAATATTTGATTCTGTAATGAAAATACAACCTCTACTCACAGCAGTTAAGAATTATTGCGGAAGAAAGGGAGAAGATATTTGGTTTAGAAAGGGAAAGTTGACAACTTTTCTTCTTCTTTTTAAACTAGGTTTTCTGGTTTGC
>Ga0325404_1003169_pt1 | contig 17610 bp, 7 predicted proteins | sample PopdelMetagenome_18_FD_205664 | JGI IMG/M metagenome (GOLD analysis project Ga0325404, IMG submission 205664) | Populus deltoides microbial communities from Bellville, Georgia, United States - Xylem-Control-R1 | ecosystem: Host-associated > Plants > Phyllosphere > Stem > Wood/Secondary xylem... | reverse complement strand
TATGACAAAAAGAAGAAAAATTCTTTTCATTGATTTCTGTTCGAAACAACTTTACACTCCGACAGGAAATTCAGTTCAAGGACAGAAATTAATGTTTCAGATACCAAAAAGATCTTCAAGTGGAACTCACTGCAAACTGTCCAATACCAACATTCCCAAATCAAAGCTCCTCCGTGCTGAAGCATCTTTCATGTTTCTCAGAAGACAGGGCATTTCTGCTTCTGCAACAGGCTGCAACAAGCTTATCTTGAAGGTATCAGTCGGGCTCGCTACTACTATCACGCTAAAACAGTGTCGTATGAAGAAGGTATACAAATGCTTTTCTTTTCTGTAAGGGTTTCTTGAATCTACTAGGAAAGAATAAATCTGAATATTTCCTTCAAAACACCAAGTTGGAACTATGAAAAAAGACCTTGGACTCATCGCCCCATCCCCAAAACTCTACATCCCAGAAGATATTGCTGAAAAGTTGAGTACCTTCAGTTATAAAAACAGAAGTCCTATCATCAGCACATCCACTTCTAGTCATTAGGATCCCATTCATCATCCTGATCCATGGGTATTTGAGTAAGACTACTTCTACCTCTACTGTCATCAGATTCTTGCCGTTCAACACCATCATTTTCATATTCTGAGTCGCTATTATCATCACTACCCTCTTCCACTACTGCTGACTCTGAGCGAGTATCTTCCTGACTAAGCTGCATCCATCTTGGGCACTCATCCTCTCCTCCATATAGGAATCGGCCATCATTACCTTTTACCTGTTTTGGAACCTCAGCAGATGGAATTCTACAAGAGCATTCAGGAAGCGGGTGAGACAGGAATGTGGTTGGTTTTGACAGAAGGGATTGCCTGATAAGTCCGTCTTCACTCAAGCTTTTGTTGAGATGTTCCCTTACTACACGTTTCCAAGTACGATTGTTATGGTGGTACAAGTTGTCATGGATAATGTTGAAAAGTTCTGCAAGAACCCTCCTGTTTGAAGAACCAACAAAGCATCAGAATGATTTGTTCAATTTATAATATACAGGTGAACATCAAGAAGATATATCAAGACTGACCAAAACCAGAACTAAAGTACAAGGTGTGTAAAATCAAAAGGAAGCAGATAAAACCAGTACAACAAATTTTATTACATGAAAATTGAGATGGATTCAAGATGATTTGTTTGCTTAAAAACAGCAACACCACAGTGCAGAAACCAATGTAAAGAAGATTATAGAAGACTGCAAGACACTTTTTTTTCCTGGCATGCTACAATACTTCTCGTGGCTATCTCAACATAACATGATTATTATTTGGGAAGTGCTGCCAACTGAAAGCTGATTACTCTCTGGAAGAGCAGCAGGGAAAAAATCATTACTCAACACAAATATATAATATATATTATCATATGAAAATGCAAATTCAGGTTGATAATCTTTCTCAGAAATATAGTACATCTGTTACGTTCCTGGCAAATCCTTCTCTCTTTCTGTCTGTATGGCAAGTTTTAAATGCTTCATAGCACTATAATTGAAGGTGAAAAGTCAGCTGCTCCTTGCAGAACATCAAAAATCAAATGAACATAAATTGTGGAAGTAGAGAATCCCTACTATCAGATGCATATATACTGAAAAAATGAACACAAGTCATTGAATTTATTTTGCCCCACTGGCATTTTAAAACTGCAGAAAATTGTGAATCTCAAGTATCATGTAGTTGAGGACATTCATCCACACTATGCTTCCATTTTTTGCGTTGAAACATATTGTACTTCAATCAATTTCCATGGAATGATTCAGTACCTTTATCCTGTAATTAATTTGAAGTTCATAATAAGAGATTTTTGCCCATCATACCTATCTGGCCGATATGTTTTAGAAGAAGCACTCTCGTATAGCCGGTGTCCCATGACCAAGCTTGAGAAGTCTGGCCATCCACTACCATCATTATGGAAACCAGGAAAAAATGCATCTGCTTCCACCGACACAATATAATCAAGAGCATCCCAGATTAACCTGTGTGCTTGATTCCTCAGATCTACAGATGAAGGGTCTGGTTCTGTGTCAGACTCAGTAATCCAACCATACCAACCTTCTTTTTCATGCTGATAGATGGGTCTGTCTGGAGGTGGAGGAAGGGGACGAGGCCGGGGACCTGCCCTATTCCACTCTTCTTTTAATTGTTCCTCACTTTTGGTAGGTGGAGGCTGGAAAGGAGTCAATGGAAGAGGTGTTTCAGGACCAACCAAATCAGATAATTCTTGCTTAGTGCACACCTGAGTGCGATCCACAGTGTTGGAGAAGTTTGCTCGCAGAGGGATCAAAATGCGTTGACCACCGAAAGTTTCAGACCCAGCCACGTATATCATTGTTTCAGTAGAATAGCCCATCTCTTTAAGGAGAAGACCAATCTGAAAATGTTTCAAAGAAGTAAAAGGGCCCCGCAAAGTTGTGTCATTCCTGGGATAGTAACATTTGATAAGATGAAAACTAATAATTTGCTGCTAGCTAGGAAAGCTCTTGTAAAAAGCCTTCCTCCTAAGATCTGTGTTATATGCTACCATGCTAGGAGACAGTCAACATTGGGCTGCCCAATTGTGGTGGAAGATATGTAGGATAGATTGTTCATGGTGGGTTTTGGAAGGAGGAGGAAGGAACATAAGAGCTTGTGGTGACGTGGTTCTTATTTGGTAAGCTTGGATGGAGATAAATAGTCGACATTTTAAGGATAACTCAACCTCAAGACAATTGTTGTGGAATAGGATGGCGCTTCTAGCTTCTTTGCAATGCAATGCATGGGACCACTATAGTGTATGAGTTTCAAAGCTAATTTAGTGAGATTAGACTATCTTTTATATTGAAATTTTGTTGTTTTTTTCTCATTCTCTAATTGGAGGATGTCTTGTTCTCTAAAGTGCTGTTGGACATTTCTTCCCTTTTCTATCGATACTTTCTTCTATCTAAAAATGAAAAATCCCTTCTAAAAGAAAGTTTAAGGACTAGAATTAATATGAAACCTGCAAATGATTTGGCAAACATAATTCAAGCAATGTGCAAGAAACAAAACTCCAGTGTAGATAAAAGAAGCATGCATTGTGCAGTTTGGACTTGAAAGTTAAACCTTAACTCTGTCTGTACCTCTTCTGGCATGAGGGGGCATGACCCATTGGATCTTCGGACATGTGAGTCTACACTTAGCTCATCATTAAGAATCCCTTGCTTAATCATCTGTGCCCTTCGGTACTGTATAAGCTCAGTGTGAACATCCTAGAGGAAGTGCCAAGTTAGAAGAAGGGGCTAGGAAAAATAGAGAATTTAACGAGGTATTTATATAATCCATCTTCATTTATGTTTGTGGTAGAAAATCACAAAGAAGACACATCCAAATATTGAAATTCCAACTACTGAAGTTTATGACCAATTGAACAGCAAAACAAGTACTAAAATTAAAAGAAACAAAACTTAAACATATCGATGCAACTTTGATCACGGCAATGATATAGATGAGAAAAGGCTTGAACAACTAGCCTGATATAATTCCGCACAACCATGATATGCCAAGGTATTTCTCACTAAGCCAGGATGAAATGCAAGGAAAGGTTGACCAGATGCCCGTAACCTGTGGAAAAAGTTTTAGAGACAACAACTGCAAACAAATGCTTCATAGATTGTGAAGTTGCATGTAATTTATTATTGCAATGTTGATCATATTCTTACAGAGTGCTAAACTAATGAAGATTGTGCACATCCTGAAATCTGGTAGTTGGCATTATAATTTTATTGGAAAGGCAAGGTAAGAAACTAATCAGCTATACCTCTGAACCATCAACTGACCAAGCACCTGAATTTTTGGGCGAAATTTTAGAGCGTGAAATGCAACTCGACATCTAAGCCTCTGAAACTCGGACATGCTCGGAGGAAGAATTGACTGCAAAGAAAGTTACCAACAGAGATTAAAGCATTATCAAGAATAAAAAATAAATGAACACTCAAATTCCATGCCCCAAATTGAGTAGTCCATTGCACAATTGCACATACCAAACTTTGTGAATTGAAAATACTAAGGGAACCAAAGTAGCTATCAAGTTAAAACGATGCTCAACATGTTTCTTTGACTGGCAAAATTATCACTTTGAGCCACAAATTTCTATTGAATTTGTTTAGTTAAAATTGCAGTTGACATCTCAAAATTACAAGTTCAGAATTCCACTTCAGAAAAGATGCTGCATTAGGCATCTGATTAGGGTTTTTTCCTGGTTCCATACAATTGCTTATTAATCATTAATTCTTTGCAAATAAATAAAGAAAGAAAATTGAAATGAGCATGTCTTATTATTGAAATGAGCACGTCCTTTTATTGAAATGAGCACAAGAAACACAAGAAAATAACTAACAGTTATCATCCAAGCAAAGGTCATATCCTAGAAGAAAAAATGACATGAGAGATCAAAATCAATTATGTTAACAACTATGAGTAGAAAGGTGGTGCTATTCAAGATGAGAGAACAATATAAATCATTTTATGATCTACATCGCAATATATTCACCTACCTGCAGGCATCCTCCATCATGAAGAACTAGTCCAATAACCTTGGATTTCTTTAACTCAGGCAAAATTTCTTTAACATAGAAATTTGGAGAAGCAGAACTTTTGGGCTTATAAGTATGGATCTCATTCCTTCTCCTGCCCGCCTTCAAATTCTCAGGCAGGCTGTTCACAACGATTACATCATTTTTAAGTGATGCTATGAACTGCTCTTCATCATAGAGATATGAAAAACTCTTGAATTTGTAACTGTTCCAAATTCAGAAATTAGAAAGAAAAAAACAAAACCTGTAAGCTTCTCAAGTGCAAGGAGTTAAATGGCAAACCATTAAACAAGCTAAAGTAAATTACCTAATGCCTTTTGATTGAAGACTTTCTTGAATCTCTGGAATGACAAGAGTAGCATTTAGAAGTCTGGATATGGTGACAAGATCACAGATCTAGAAAATTAACAGAAATGTTATGAACTCTCATTATAAATCAAAATTAAAACAAGTTTATAACATCAAATGAATCATACCGAGGATCTTATCTTCTCAAATCCACCAAAAATTTTTGCATAAATGTAACCGTTGTTCTTTTCATTTGGAACTGTAACCCAAGAAAAAATGTACGCAAAATAAAAATCAATGAGGATAGAAATTCTCAAATGTAGCCTATAAAGATCATAATATAATGAGCAAGACAGAAAGTGCACCAAGTTAATAGGTATCTCGTTGATGAAATGAAAGTAAATGGGAAGAAAGCTTGCAGCTTTGGTGAAGACAATTTATTAGAAATCAAAATAATTAGAATGCTCTTTTCTGCCATTTCACCATATTGCTTATATATAGAGTCTTGTAAAGAAGTAACGGTTACATAATTCCACAAATAACAGCAAAGGGTTGGCTGATTGGCAAGAGGTGTCAATATAAGGGTAGGTCATGATTCAAAACTTATTAGGAGCAAACTCTTCCTTGAGAGTTATCTATCCATGCCCATGAAAGTAAGTCCAAACTTTTCCCAGTACAAGTGAATGGAGCAACTTTAATGCACCAGGAATTTAACCTAAGTCACAAAACAGATTGGGGTTTCCCTTCATCCAAAATATAAAAAACGTCACAAACATGTTCCACAATATACTCTAAAACAAATAAGCCACCTTCATTTTCATAGGCTTTTACATAGATTCCGCTGTAAAGTATGCAAATAAACATAATGGTGCACATTGTATAACCCATTTTCCACAATCTACTCTAAAACAAATAAGCCACCTTCATTTTTCACAGGCTTTTACATAGATTCCGTTGCAAAACTATGCAAATAAACATAATGGTGCACATTGTATAACCCATTTAAAGATTATCAATATCAAACTAGATAAGTAGAGTTCTTTTCCACAAAAAACTATGGTACTTAATTTTAACACATCAACCATGCATTGATTGTTATAATAATAATGGAGTTGCACAAAACATGCTTTTTGCACCATTCAATTGGTCAGACTAACCAAGTAAGGAATCCCCAACCCCCTACCAAAATATAAATAAATAAAAATAAGAAAGAACGAAAAATAAAGGGGAAAAAAGGTGAAAAGAAAGAACATCTACGACTCAACCACTCTCAACAAAATACAAGATCATCCAATTGGAAACGACAAGTAGAAACGCAACCAAATGGAATGATCACTAAATTCCCTGAAGGATGTGTCAATTACTCCCTCAGAAGCATGTTAAATGGGGTGCCATATCCAACTTGAAATTACCTCAACCAAGCTATAAATTTACATAAACTTTCAAAGAAAGCTTCAACAACTTACCGATCCACAGTTTATTTAAATGCACTTCTACAAAACTTAACTGATCAAATCCATTTCACATTTCCAAATTCCACAGCAGCTAATTAATAACCAGAAGACACTCGCCTCCAATAAAAACCAGTTCAAGAAATTTAACCTCAATGGATATAAAAGAAACAGAAAAGTAAACAGACAAATAGAAAAGTTGAGCAAAACCCATTACCAGGATAACTGCTTCTCGGGTTGGCATAAGGCTGCAGTGACTTCAAAGACTTCACATGCCCCCACGACCTCTTATTTCTAACAGCTCTATCACCCTACAAAACCACGAAAACCCAGATGAAAAAACAAATAAAGAACACAACAAATGCTAAAAAAACAAAACAATGCAGAACGCAAAATGAAATCTGTACGCCAAAGATAGGAGTGAGGTTAAATCCAATGGCAGGCATTAAAGTAGATTGCAGTGAATAAGGCCCCGACAGCTTTGTGATGGAGAGGTGAATCACTAGAGACACCATTGATAGTATCAAGACAAACAGTGCAATCCATTTTATCTTGGATTTGAACGCCATCTTCATTCATTCATGCCCAATTCCTGTCAAATTCCGAATCCCACAATTCCTCAAGCCCCTACAACACCAATTCCGAAGAAATCAAATCCAAACAAAGAAAAGGGATTGGATTTAAGTGTTAATGAATAACTTGCAAGCTCCCCGGGGACCTGGACGAATGGAGTCAAACATGAATTGAATTGAGTTTCGTTTGGTTGAAAATGAGAGGATTTGAAAGGAAAGTTGTTGTCTTTATGTAGTGTGAGTGTGTGGTTTTCTGATACAGGAAGGGAATGAAGTAATGAGGGATTGAATATAAGATTAGAAGCGGAACTAAATGAAATCAAAATGGAAGAGAAAATAGAAAAGAAAGTTCGTGTTAGCAGAAGGGAAAGAGTTGTTGTTTGGCAGGTGTTGGGTATGGGCTGGCAGAAGAGAAGAAAGAGAAGAGTTGTGAAAGAGACAGTCAGGGAGAAGAATGTGGATTTGGATTTGGATTCGGAAAGGACTACTTCCTTCCTTCTCTCTCCTGGTCTCCGTCATCAAATAAATAATAATAATTAAATTTAAAAAAAAAATAAACACGTTAGTTATTCAAAACTTTTTTATATTTAAAATATATTAAAATAATATTTTTTTTATTTTTTTAAATTTACTTTTAACATCAACATATCAAAATAATTTAAAAATACCAAAAATTTTAATTTAAAATAAAAAAATTATTTTTTTTCAAAAACACTTGCTAACCTGAAAAACAAATGGGGCTTAAATCTTTCAACTTGTGAGGCAAAACATTGTTCGTGTAATGTTTTGCTTTTTGTTCTTTTCATTTTGATCCTTTAATTTTATTTTTTTATTTGATCCTTTTACATTATGTTGATTTGGTATTAGTCTTAATGATTTATTTTTTATGCTTGTGTGTGAGGATTTCGCAATGTGGGGGAATGTTTTGTCACTTTTTAATGCTCGGTTTGGCAAGATAATATTTAATTTCATTAATTTAAAAAAAAAATAAAGCTTTAAAGACCGGATTTGAAGGTTAAACAAATGTTCAATCCATTTTGTTTGCCAACATAGGGACTAATTTGCATTGTCAGAGAAAGAGGGTTTTCTTTTTCAGTCACTCAACTTTTCTTTTTAATTTGATCATTTCACATTGACTTTATTTAAGATTTGATTTTGTATAGTTATTTTAATTGCCTAGATATGGGGTTCTTGCAATGTCGAGAAAAATTTTATGCGTTCGGTTGATACTCAATTTGACAAAATAAAATAAAATTATATTGATGTCAAATAATTTGGTATTAACGGGCCAAAATTAAAAATTAAAAAATATGGCAGGTTAGGGTGAATAGACAGAGATAAATTGGTTGGCATGTGCAACCGATGCGTCAGCGTTTGAAGAAGTTATCGCATTCAATCAACGCTTACAGCTTCCTCTAGTGGCTCAAAGCCTCTTTCCTTAGTGGCTAGAGATGTCAATAGGTATTCATGGATGAAGTTCATACTATTCATACTTAAACTTGTACCTAAATTACTATTTATACCCTACCTAAAAACCATCGAGCATGGATTTTAGAAACTTAAACCTAACTAGTCAACACACAATAAAATTGATGATTCGTTTAACAAAAGAACAGGATGGAATCTAAAAGGAAGACAATCCCTCCTCGGTGGTACATCCTCCACCCTCTCCCCAAAGCCTTTAGGCATATGCCCTATTTTGAAAAAAAAAATAAATCAATCACCATATCATAAACACAATGCCTTTTTGTAGAAGGAGAAATTAAATCTATTTGAACATGAGGTTTTCAATCCGTCAACACTCCATACTGCCTCTTTTACTTCTTTCATAGTCACCCCCATCACAAGATCTGAACTTGATTTTGATTTTAACATTTTAAACCCTAATTCCTCAAACTTTGACCTAACTCAATTTTCAGCACCAAACCACGCTAAATAAAAGCTCACTACTTCTGCTTTGATATCTAATGGCATTATGAGCTCTCTAATAGTTGTGTAGATTCTATCAATATTATTACATCTTTCTCAATTCGATGTTACATATGTAATTTTAGCATAATTAGAAAGATATTGAATTTGAGAAGAAAAGACTGACAACTGGAATGGAGACTAGAAACCCTATACTTTCTTCACACATAGCTTGCTATAAATATAATTTTCTTTAAATTCATTTTGGTTCAGATTTTGGGTCGGGTTTAACAATATCCATGCCTTATCTAAAACCTGATTTTTTACCTTCAGGTTTTACCCAAACTTGATCAAGTAAAAAGATCTCACACCTATTTAGATTGTTTCGTATTGGTATCCATAGGACGAATGTGAAAATTCCATCCCTATCGGTGGTGACAAACACAACGCAATAAGGCATTTCTAGTGAGGTCACACAGGTTGACGATGGAAGGGTGGTGAGGTTTCGATAACCTTTTTCTTTTCTTTTCTCTCTCTTTTATTTCTCCTCTCCTCGATATTTGTTGATTTGTCAAAGAAATAAAGGTGTCCTATTATTTTGTTTTTGTGTCAAAGGTGGTCCTCATTTTTTTGATTGCTATATTTTTTGCTTTAGATCCTTTTTTAAAATTAAATTTTATTTTTAATTTTATCCTTCGATATTGACTTGTTAACAAATTGGGTTTCATGACTTTTTTTATGGGATGATTCTGGTCTCATGACCTAAGTCATGGATTTGAAAGGCTAACTCAAGTTAACATCAATCTTTTTTTATATTATTTTTTACACGTATTTTATTTTTCAATTTCATCCTTCAATATCAGGTTTATTTAAAATTAGGTTTCATGATTTTCTTTGCTTTCCTTTCTATGAGGTTATCCCGATCTCATAATTTAGGTCGCAGATTTAGCAGGTTAGTCCAAGTTAACTCGAGTTTTTTTTTAGTTGTTTATTAAGATTGAATATGTTTTCAGTTTTGTCCTTCAATATTTGGTTAATTTGAGAATTGGACTTTATATTTTTTTTTTCTTATTTTGCCTTTTATTAGGTTATCTCATTTGTATAATCCAGCATGTTGGGTTTGACAAACTTACCCGGGTTTGCTAGGTTTTTTTTAAGGTCCTTTTTTGTTAATTGATTTTTTTTTATTTCATCCTTCTACATTTGAATTGTTGGATGGGCATTATAATTTTTGTCAATTTGCTTTTTGTGGGGTTGTTTTAGCCTCACGACTTGGGTCCCATGTTAGCATCTAACTTACCCAATAAATTTATTTTCTTTATGAATAAAGAATCTTTCTCATTGTATTTAGTAGCAAGTCCCAGATACACTTCTCAACACAAAATTTAAATTTGTTTTTTTTTTTGAATTTTATTGTATTTTAGTGACATTAAAAGAAACTCCAAAAAGTGTGGGAAAAACATTATTGATATCCACATTGAATCCATAATGTTTTTTTTTTTTTTCATTTTTCCCTTCTCAACACAAAAATAAAGATTAGAAATAAAGGTATTTTGATCTTTTCAAATGACACAAGTGTCATTTGAAAAATCATTAGGGGGCAAAAAGGTCCTTTTGATTTTATTTTTTTAACAATAAAATTAGAAAAATAAACTTTTAGGGAAAAAAAGAGCTTTTGTCCAGGGACTTATGGGTCATTTTCTTTTTCAATGAACAATAAAAATATTTAAATGCCATTGGGATCAAATAATTTTAAAGCTACATTAGAGAACATTTTCATCATTTTATCTATTTTTTTTTTTTGTTAATTTTAGATGGGTTCAGGGGCTTTTTATCTTTTAGTAATATAGAATATTAAAAAATTATTGGCGTATAACATGCACGCCTTAACGAGCAGATGTCACCCACGCCTTTTGAGCAGCGTGTGTAGTGGTGTCCAATTATCAAATGTTGTTTTCCATCACAAGATGGATGATTTGTTTACTGTGATAATTTTTTTTTCTTTTCCTCTCTCCCATCTCCTTTTAAAAGTGTGTGTTCATCCTATTTGTTTTTGTTGTTTTGATTTTAGTTTTTATTCTTTTTATTTCAATTTTTTATCTTGGCCCTTTTATAAAAAAATTATTTGTTTCAATTAAAATTTATCATGTATTATTTTTTCAATTTAGTTCTCATTCTTTTGATTTCTAAGTTTTTTCCTTGGCCCTTTTGGTAAAGTTTTATTGGTTTTCAATTTCATCATTTAATCAAATTTTATGGTGTATTATTTCTTTTTTCAATTGGATCTTCATTCTTTTGATTATTATTTTTTTTGTTAAAATTATTTTTCTTTTTAATCTAACCCTTTAAAATAAAAACCAGTTGCCTTCTCATTTATTTCTTATTTTGATTTTCACTCTTATTTTTTTTTTATTATTTTATATCATTTCATGTAATTGATTTTTATTCCCGATTTCATCATTTAGATTTGTTGGAGATTAAACTTCAAAATTTTTCCATTTATGGTGCTTTCAATCTAATAACTCGGGTCACAGGTTAGAAATATTAACGCGGGTTCGACATCCTTTTTCTTAGCTCATTTTCTTTTATGATTTTATCATTTGATAATATTCTTTAATTTTTTTAATTTGTTAAATTTAATCTGTATTATTTTAACTATTATTTATTTTATTTGAGATAATTTATGAAATTATATTTTTTTTAATTTTATTCTCATTGAACTTTTTAATTTTTAAAATTTGTTTTTTATTATTTTAAAAAATTTAAAAAACAATAAAACATTAATAAATATAGATACTGCTCTATCCTACCGAAAACCCGCCGTGAAATTCATTAATGCCCTTAAAGAAGAATACGGCTCTCTTTTCCGGCCATCACTTCTCTCGGCGACTGTAGTTTTTTTTATATATATAATAAATGACCCCATCTCTTTCGGTCTTCCTCACTCCCTTTTTCTTCGGTCTTGATTTCTTCGATAATAACATATGATCTGATCAAAGTAAAGCTGTATCTGATTTTTTTCTTGTCTTCTTCTAGATCTATCGATTTAATTAAGGTTGTTTTGTAAATTGATTTTTGGATGTATTTTTTATTGGTTTTGTGAGATAGAAACTATAAATTGATTTTGAATTTTTATGTTCTCTGTACAACTATTGTAGGCTGAAAAAGTGTCTGTTTGAAAGTGTAGTTACGGTTGTTTTTAAAACTGATTATCCTACTGAAATGCATCAAAATAATATTTTTTATTTTTTAAAATCATCATATCAAAAAATTCAAAATATATAAAATAAATTTAATTTTTAACAAATAAAAAATAAAACTTTTAAACTTTTAAAACCTTTTAAAACCATGTTTCCAAGCAGTGCCAAAGTGGGCTTTGCACTTGCTCCTGTCTTCTTTATACTTATGTGATGGATTCTATTTCTTGCCAATTTAAGATTAGAACCGACAACTCTTTCTACTTCTGTGCAGGTAAGCACGTAGTGGGCACGCCATACTATCAGAAAAAACCAGGCAGCAGAAAGGATGATACTACGAGACAAGGAGCTTTTTCTCGAAGAATTCTGCTAGCAACCAAACCAAGCATTCGCGCAAAGAGCATATGTTAATCAAGCTTCAGTGAAAAGCATGAACTCTTTTTTTTTTTCTTTTTTTCTTTTAATCTTCAACTCAGATTGCAAATACAAGTAATCAAACGCAAGAACAAATGGTTAGTTTTTAAGAATTGAAATTGAGTTGAGACAGGGGAGGGGAGGGGAGGGGAACGTTGCTTTAAATGCTGAATAGCTTAACCCTCAATCAATATCCAGCGAAAGCCAAGACAAATATTATTCTATGATTTGTAAAGTCCTAGAGAAGCAGAATTTCCATTTGATTTGGAAGAGGGGTTTTTTCGGTTTTTTCTATTCCTGAACATAATGAGATTACCAAAATAACCTTAGATTTTAAAATAAATGCTTTGGTTTTTAGCGGTATTGGCATCTTATGAACTTTGGGTTTTTTTGTAAATTTCATGCGGAGCCAGGAGTGTTTTCGTATTTATATAAAAAAAAAACTAAAAAATCTAGCATGTGATAAGAACATGCCAATATATAGAGGTTGTCCGTGCTATTTGGACGGCTCGTGACATCTCCCCTAGTATTCAAAAATACCCCATCATTGTCTTAGGCAAAACATCGCAGGGCGGTGCTTCATCTTAACCGTCGTAAAGGCCACCAGTGGTTAGATTTCTTCTTCTTCATTCTCTTTTCTCTCTCCTTCACCCACTCAAAGTTCAAAAGTGTCCTAACCTTTTGTATTATTTCAATTGTGGTCCTCATAGTTTTGTTGTTCTGTATTTGCTTTAAATTCTTTTTATGATTTTTTTTTTAATTTCACCCATTTGCATTTTATTTTATTTCTATATTAGATTTGGTCCTCTTTCTTTTAATTGATATTTATTTTGTTTTTCACCCTTTTTCTAATTGATTTTCTTTTCAATTTCATACCTGATTTTTTTTTTAATATTGTCATCATTCTTTTCATTATAATTTCTTTTGGTTTCCTTTATTTTCTTAATTGATGTTTTTTTCAAATCCATCCCTCATTGTTTGATTTTATTTGATTTTAATGCCAAATTTAATTTTCATTTTTTTAATCCTGATTTTAAACCCGACCTAGTGGTCGACCCCGGGCAAGTTTTGGGTCACAAATTGAATGGGTTGGTCAAGGTTACCCATATCAACTTGGGCTAAAAAAATATTCAACGAGTTTTAAAAATATTTTACAAACAAGTTGTGTACTTATTTTTTTAATTATGGTTTTTAAACCCGAATCGGAGGACAATCCCGGGTTAACAGGTCGGGTGGGTTGGCCAGGGTTACCCGAGCAACTAATTTTTTTATTTTACAAATATGTAAAAATGACATTATTCTGGACAAAATTTTACAAAAAAAAAATCAATAGGTTTTAAGACAGGTTTAAAAAAAATAAAAAGAATTTAACGAAGAAATTGGATCCTCATTTTTTTTATCATGATTTTTAGACCCGGCCCAAGGGTTGACCCCAAGCAGCTCCCGGGTCACAGGTCGAGTAAGTTGACCAAGGTTACCCGTATTGATTAATGTTTTTTTCTGGAAGAATGTCAAAATTATATTTTTTTGATAAAGATTTAGCAAAAAAAAAATCAATGAGTTTTGAAAAAATGTAACAAAAAAATTTAGTTCTTATTCTTTTGATCGTGGTTTTTAATTAATTTTATTTTGGTTTCATCCCTTGGTATTTAGTTTATTGAGGATTTTGCTTTATGAATTTTTCAGGTTTGACTTCTATAATGTGATGATGTCAGTCTCATAACCAATGTCACAAGTTTAGAAAGTTAGCTTTAGTTGACTCTTTATTTTTTTAGTGTATTTTTTTAAATTTTGTTTTACAATATTTGGTTAGTTACGAATTAACTTTTGTTATTTTTTTTTAATTTTTTTTCTTTGGGGTTATCCCGATCTCATATCCCAAGTCACAGATTTGATAGGTTGACCTGGATTGACTTGGATCTTTTTTTGTTGTCACTTTTTATATATCCTGGATATCCATTTTTTATTAATTTTGTTATTTGCTGTCATTACCCCTTTTTTTTCAAGTATTATTAGATTAGCTGAGGTTATTAAACCCAGTCGACTCAATGACCAAATTCTCTGATTTTTTTTTTTAAATCCTAAGTTTCGCATGGAGTTTTTATGTTTAGAAAAAAATAGTCTAGCCCACGATGTAGCGTGAGTCATCTATCTAGTGAATATCTTAAATCGGATTGGATCATGTATCATAAATTCATATTTTATTGGGTTGGGGTTGGGTTTAGTTGAAGTCGGGTTATGAATACATAAAACCTAATCGGATTGGGTATAAAAAAATCAGGTTCAGGTCAGGTTAGGATAGTAATTTTAGGTTGGGGTTTGGTTATGGATAGAATAAAACTCGACCTATAGATAAGCCATCCCTAACCCGACCTATAGATAATGCTAAATCCGATCGGATTGGGTGTAAAAAATTTATACCCAATCGAGTTCGAGTTGAGTTAATTTTATGTTGGGATTTGACTATGGATAGTACAAAATTCGATCTATGGATACTCATTGCTATCCCTAACCACCTTTAATGGTCAGAAAAGCGGGATCCTAGATATTTGAACTCAAAAAACTCTAAATTCAACTTATTTTCACCCAAAAATACCTAAAACAAATCTTAAAAACCTCATTTACTCTATTTACAATATCAAATAAAAAAAATCTTCTTGAGCCATGATCTTAATTTTTTTTTTTTTGCAATATTAAAGTTTCAAACCAACTCCATAGAACTTTTCTCATCAAGATGAATTCATTGATACCAAAATCTTTTTTTTTATCAATCAAAACCTCTCTCTCTCTTCCCCAATGATTTTCTCTCTTTTCTCTCAATATTTAGGGACTGAAATATAAAAATTAAATTTCTAAAATCAAAATGTAAAAACCTAAAATAATAAGGATCAAATAATGCAAAACAAATACAAGGATGAAAATATATTTTTGCAAGCACAATGCAATTTACATTTGATTTGTTTATGGGAAACAATGATTTTTTTATAAGAAAATGGTGATTGAACAATATCAACCACCATTTAAAAATCCCATTTAGTTTATTTGGAAAATATTTGTACAAGTTAGTATCATATTTGAAAGTTGCTTGAGTGAGTGCTACCGCAAAGAAGTTTTTGGAAATATTATTGAACCTAGTTAAGCGTGTTGGATTAATATAATGACTTGTTGAACTGAACTTTAAATCAAGTTTCGTTTCAACGTGAATTGAGTGAGAATTGATTTGGTATTGCTCATCTAACATGATAAGTGTACCTATAACTTGGTTGACTCAACGAGAACCTGATTTAACTATTTTTAAAAACATATATCTTATTTTAATTTTTTTTTATAAAAACAATACTAAGAACGACGATGTTTTGAATAAACTCGGGTTAATTCAAGCTAACTCACTTAAATCTATAATCTAGATCTTAACCATGACCGGTTTAGTAAACTTGTTTTTGGAATTCATTTTTTATTTAATTAAACAGTTATATATACACAAAAAGAAAACATTTACAAGGCAATAAACAAAAATATCAAAGTATATTTCCTGTAATCTAAACTTCATTTATTTATTAATGCATTTCTTTATTATTTATCAAAAGTAAATTTTATTTTTTGCAAGGACTGTTTTTTAAATAAAAACCATCATGATCTTAAAATGAAGTTTTTTCTTTAAATATTAAAATAATTTCTCAATATTTTAGATGTGATTAAGGAAAAAAAATAATAAATATGATAAAATTATGTAAAAAATTGAAAGAAAAAAAATATTTTCATTGAATATTTCTAAGTATTTTTTTATTTTTTATTTTTTATTTTTGCATATCATGCACATACTAATTGGAAAAAAAGTCTTAATATTCCTATAAAAACCTGTAACATTATTTATGACCCTTGAAAAAATTGAATAATAATTTAAATACTATGTAAATAATTTTTTTATAGTATATTTCAATAAAAATTAAAAATGGAAAAAAACTATAGAAAAAGGCTAAGCACCTGGACCAAAGAAATCATTCTAAATTGAATTAAGAGATAAGATTTGATATTATTAAAGATAAAATATTCCTCGTTCACCTTCTATAAATAGGGTTAGATTTCATGGCCCGAGAAAAAAGAAAATCAAGTCCAACAGAGTATGCACGTGTGCTCTTAATTTTTTTTACTCGTTTGCTTTTTATTTATTTTAAAAAATAAAGCAAATAACATGTTATTTGATTGCTCAGATTTTAACTGTCGGAGAGATGATTGAAAAATCGGGTCAGGATTTTAAACTTGTAAAATCATTTTTAATATATTTTTACTTAAAAACACCTAATAAATATTCTTAGAATCTCAATGAACTAATTTTTCAACTCAAAACAATTCTAAATTAGTTCAAAAACATAAACTTAAACAAAAAAATCTTTCTCAACTACAATTTACTTTTTTTTTCCCAGTATTATCACTCGTCAAGAGTAACACAATGACCTTCAAGCTTTTTTATTCTTAAAATATCATCACCCAACCGGTTTCTCTTTCCCCTATCATTTTTTTTTATGACTCTCTCTCTCTCTCTCTCTCATTTCATTCTTGGGGGCTCAAATATGAATAAAAGTAGCAGTTTCACTCTAAATGGACCATAAAAGAAAATGAAAAAAATTTTGCAGGCATAAAATTTAGAAAGGTGTCTCATGAAGAATGTAATAAAAGGAAAAAAAAAAAACTTGTATTTCTACCTCATTGTCAATTTTGGTCCCTGCTTTTTTAATTCTCTGCAAGCTATAAAACCAAACTTTTTTTTTGCTAAAATGAGCATTAAACTAATATTTAAATGTTTTTTTTATACCATGATAATTTTACAAAAGTAAAGAGAAATATATTATAAGCACAATTCTTAGTCAACACAATATATAAAGATGAAAAAAAAAATTCAATGACTAGATGAAGAAAGTTAAAGGAGAAAAAAAAAGGAAAACATTGATGCAATCTATAATATTTGTAAATGGATAAGCGTTTTCCCACCTCTTTTAAATTTCTTTTAATTTTGATTTAATTTAATTATTGATAGACGTAATCAATTCCGGGTTTGATGATATTCTTCTATTGTCAAGGAAGAAAAACGATGCCAGGTGTTTGTTTAATATATACACACAGACATTCATTTCATGTGAACAGAGTGAAGATGAAAATTATATTCGAGGAAGTCTATAAACTGTGTTTAATTGAGTCCTCGAAT
>Ga0325404_1003167_pt1 | contig 17611 bp, 9 predicted proteins | sample PopdelMetagenome_18_FD_205664 | JGI IMG/M metagenome (GOLD analysis project Ga0325404, IMG submission 205664) | Populus deltoides microbial communities from Bellville, Georgia, United States - Xylem-Control-R1 | ecosystem: Host-associated > Plants > Phyllosphere > Stem > Wood/Secondary xylem... | reverse complement strand
ATGAACCTGGCATCCATACAGCTTAAAACTGTGGGTGGGTGTGTGCAGAAAAAATCTGTACAAATGCATAATAGTGATACAAATTTCAGCCTTGTGGCCCTTCCTCCCATGAGGAGTTTCATAAGACTACAACTAATTGAAAGAAATCTTGCCAGAAGCCAGAGAAACCAAATACGTGCAAACTTCTGTACATTATATTTGGGAAAGACAGTGACCAAAAACCAATTTCAACAAAGGGACAAAAAAGAAAATAAAATCAGGTTGTTGAAACGAAATAATTACACCAATGAGCGTACCTTCACTTCTGAAATCTTCTTGCCTGGCTTTCTTTTAGAATTTGAATTCTCATGGATTAACCACTTCATTTTATGCATATTGTTGAAGTGCTTTCGAGCCAACCACCCCCGGATTACTGCAGGGACAAGTAATGAGAATATTGTATCTAACAGACAAAAAGTAAAAATCAGCAATAAATAACAGCATTTACCAGATTGTAAATATACAGCTGCCACTAGCTGCTCGTCCATTGCTATGGGAGCACTAGCTGTGCACTTCTTTTTAATGTGATTGAATTTCCTTCTTATGTTTTCACCACGGACAACTGCATCTCAATAGTAACTTGAATCAAATGCTGAGCAGAAAATAATTAAATAATCAATAACAAGCTCCTCAGCATCCATCCCAAAGGAACAGACTATGCTAAAGCTGCCTGACAACTGATTTTGGTGCCATATAGCAAAAACATACAGAGCACCAAGGACAAAGGACACCTAAAAACAGAAAATACGATTTGTATTTGTATTTGTATGGTGCAAAGAAAATGTGAGCCAAAATATGAAATTACCAAGACTACAAAGCAAATGATAAAAATCTCAAATGAGACATTGAAATTTGTTTTTGAAGAATAATGCATTACATGATTGTAATATCATCACTCCTTGTTTGAGTTCATGGAAATTGTGACGGGCCTGGCCACCACGGAAGTATTTTTGAACCCCAACAATACCTCGCAGAAACTGTTTTCTCTGCTCTTCTAATGTTCCAATCTGTGAGCCAACAATAAGAGTCAGGGAACTAGTTAAACATGAAAATCTTGCTACAAGCAAAGAGATTTATTCAAACAAATTCCTGAAAGTAGCATCAAACTAATGTGTGAACTCAGCTATGTTTTGCTCTTAAATTGGGTACATGATGATATTATTGTACACGGAAGAATAGATTGTACCTCCACGTAATGAAACATGGAAATATTACAAGCAAGAACAGAGAGGAGCCAGCAACCCAATATTGTTCCGGCAACTTTAAATTTTTCTAACTCGTCTCTTCCTTTTTCTGATCAAAACCCTAATCTAATACACTGGAGTGCACATAAGCAATTGATACTTAAAGAAACAGCCAATCAAGGCCACAAGGATAAGCAAATGTTCGCAGAAATCAAAGCTAACCAGTATGATGACAGCAGCCATATATAGCTTGATCTATTGCACCTGGGCAGAAACAAACCAAGCCAAGACAAGTAGAGGTTTGTTCCATTCAAGCTCTATGTGGTTTAATTCTAAAAAGCTTGAGAAATAAATTTTCTAATGGCAGCTCAAGCTTGGAACTGTTGCAGAGCTTGGATCTATTGCACCAGAAACAAACCAAGCCAAGACAAGTAGAGGTTTGTTCCATTCAAGCTCCATGAGGTTTAATTCTAAAAAGCTTGAGAAATACATTTTCTAATGGCAGCTCAAGCTTGGATCTGTTACTAAGCTTGACAAGCTTTGATCAGATCTTAAGCTCCTTTATTCCACTGACAACACTGGCAAGAGCCATGCACTCAAAACTTTTACTTGGTCATCTTACACTATTGTTAGTTTTTTTATTTATCATTATTTTTTTTCATCTATTATGTATAAAACACTTTCTGTTAAGACTTTATTTTCTAGACTGTGCCAGGGTAATTTAATATAAAGACAATCCAATGATTAAATACAGCTCTGGAGGTTTAGCAAAATACACCCTGTCATCAAGTCAATGCTAAAAGGCTGAATTACAACTTCTGGCCATTAAAAGCAACGCAGATATAATCCATAAACACCATATTAGAGGAAATAACAAAACATTTATGAACTGTGAAAATAACATGAGTACATACCTGGCCCATCCGAAGATACACTTTGGTGTAACCAACTTGATACATTTCAGGGAGGACATTAAAATTTTTGAGAACAGCAACTGACAAGCTTAATGGGTCCTGAGATACATTTGTCTCCGGGAGCAGGAAACCATACCTAAATCACGTGCAGGGTTATGATAGGAATGATCAGCTTTAAAATAAGGAATTATTGGAGAACTAACAGATTGTATCTTATTTACCTTCCTGCAAATTCTTGATGAGTCATTCGAGTAGGATATCCAGATCTTGAGATCCTCACAACCTCCAAAACTCCACAACATCGGAGTTGCTTTGAGACAAGATCATCTTCATACTGGCCAGGAAGCTGCTTAGCATTTGGTTTTATGCAGCGAATGAAGTGAGGTGTAGTTTTCTCCAACTGGTGCATTAGTTTGAAGAGTTGACTCTGCAGGCAGGAACAACCACTCAACATTTTGCAAAATACAAATTATGCCAGAATGCAGATAAAAAAAAAGGTTGATGCTGTTGCCAGAAGAATTATTATTTTGCTCAAGCACAAGATACAATTTTTAGTATGCAGCGATCAATTCTAAAGCACCAAAAATCAACCAGTAAAAGTGTTCAAAATGCCAGAAAAATATAATTGTTATGCAGAACAGTAGAAGCTTATCTACCTTGAACTTTGTGCCAACACTTTGCATCGAGGGTTCCGACCCACCAAATTGGCTGGATGGACTTGCTAATTTCAGTAATTGACAACCACATGATGATAGCAATTGGATGAAATCAGAGTGCATTGGATCTCGGTTCTTTTCCAGAAAGCCATTTGTATCATACACAACCTGACAAAACTCCAAATATTAGTTTATTCTTTAACCTATTATCAACTTAAAGGTTCAGAAAGAATAAAAGTTTCGATGGATCAGAGTCAAATGTAATTTTAGCTGACAGCTGGAGATGCTACTCAAACAAAAGAGTAAAATATGTCAAATACAAGAAAAAGTACCCTCTATCAAAATAAATATCTTAGAGCATTTTCAATTATGAGAAATTACTTGTCTCATTGCTAAGATGCAAATAAATATTAAAATTTGGATTTAGAACAAATGAGTTCCGACATTAAGAGTTTCCTTTTTAATTTTTGGCATCAATTCCAACTACTGAGAAAAATTGAAGCTATAAAAGCTCTACAGAGTTTCATCATTATAGCTTTATCTAAAAGTGGATCAAATTTGCAACAGGTGCTTGGCCATGATTAGATGCTGCAATATAATTGTTTCCTATTATCTAATTAACTACTTAATAACAAGAAAATCCTAGAAGGAAGAAATATAAGCAGGAAGATATACAGCACCGCTTTGCATCTTCAGCTATCCCGCATTATATGGAACTTTCTTTTTTTCCAGAATTGTTGATAATTAAATTTAAAACATGAAAATCATGAGTGAGAAAAGGGTGGAAAGATGGATGATGCAGAACGACCACCAATGGACATAAAGAAATATCTGCAAAATCATTAACAGTACAAGGGTTGAAGTCTTCGTAAATATCAGATCCCTATTTACAGGCTTTTTTTGCAACTTTTATTAACTTTTTCTGCAGTCAGTTGTTGTTGTCATCATGTAAGATTTTTCTTAAGCAAATTATGAACTGCTTTACATGTATTCATTTCAAATCTAATACAACGGTACAAGCAAAAACCCTGATTGAACTAAAGCTGCCAATCTGACTTAAAAATTCAACAGAGCAAAAAATCATAGCTCCTCAAAAGTAAACTATAACTCACCTCTCCAGCATAATGACAAACACCAAAAGCCCTGCCTCTTTCACCTTTAAAGCAAGGATTACCATTCAAATATTGCTTGAGCTTATTGGCAAAGGTTAAATCAGTGGCATTGGGGAAATTTGATTCCTCATCCAATAACGACAATAGCCCCAAAGGTTTCTGCAGAAATCAAAACAATCAAGGAGTGACCACCTTAAGTATAAGGCAAGCATTTTGATATCACATGCCTAGGAGAACTCTAAATATGCATGTGCAGGACATAGACAAGAGAAGCTGTTAAAATACCTTCTCAAAGAGATTTAAGCACTCTTGGTTATCCTCAAAATCAACTTTAGTCCAATCAATCCCATCCTCTTCATACTCCTGCAATTAATAAATAAAATGGTGAGTTTGACAGTTAAAACAATCAGATTCCATCAACCAAAATTCTTAAGCAGGAAGGGGGGAGAGAAAATACACCCAAAAAGTCAATGAGACTTTATAGCTGAGGAAATAAAAGAATCCAAGTTTTAAAATAGAGAAAAATGGTTTGCGATAATTAGTTGGTGTGATCAGAGCAATGCAGACCTAAAATATGACTTTCTACACATTTTAAAATGCAACTTACAAGTTAGCACAGAAATTTAACTGATTACTTATATGCTTCAATATTGGAGTTGCAACAATCTACATAGATGTCACATTTGTTTCATGCCTATGACCAGGCAGCATAACTTAATGGAAACAGAGAGGCCAGCAATTTTGGTGATGCATACTTCTTGATTCGCTTTTAAAAATCCCTCTTGCACAATTTTGATAGTGTCTAGACAGCAAAAGCATATTCATTTCATTTTTATTAATTAGAGATGACATGTAAACATTATTTCACAGTGAAAAAACACAGAAAATAAGTTTGCATATGAAATGATAGCATATGGATAGCATTTTGCACCATTGCAACCACGAAGGCCACTTAAGTGTTGATGTTGCTTCAATATGATATGCTTACCTGCTGCTCAAGTTTAAATAGATGCCGGTTGAAATGTTGCTGCAGCCTCTCATTTGCATAATTTATGCAAAATTGCTCAAAGCTATTATTCTGAAAATGTAACGAGGTGATCATCAGGGACACAAGTGTAGAGCACTAAAAGTCTCACCAAACAGATAGATAAGATTTATAAACCTTAAATGACTCAAATCCATAAATATCAAGGATACTTATGGATCTCCCAGTAATCATCAGTTCACCCACTTCAAATGACTTGTTTATTTGTACCACAAGCCACTCAAACAGGTCTGCATAGATAAACTTTGACAATGCATCTCTTCTATCAATAGCCTGAAAAGAATACGATAAGGAACCCTTAAAAAACCATGCATCACCGGTGAACATACAGTGCTTTTGGGGTAATGTGTGGGTAAATTTGTTTTCAAATGAAGAACTAAACATGCCTGCTGCATTGTCAATTTTTTAGCAATGCTATCCTTTCCAGCTTGGATTTTACGGCTTGATAGAGCCAACATCAGATCCTGGGCACTGCAATTTAATAGCCTGGCAGCACTGTTTACAGCTGCCAAAAGGAAAACAAATGGAATCAATCTTATTTCAGAAAAATCACCATGATATACCAGTGATAGCAAGTCATGAATTTAGCATTGCCTCATGCAATGTTCATGTTTGAAGATCCATTATTAATCAAAATCATTGGATAGATCCATTCCACTCATTCAACTGAATGTTTATATCAACAGACATTCAAACACATTCCACGTGTTGTTGATCATGCAAATACTATTTCAGCATGATACTTGAGATGAAATTGCACAAATGATTATGCTCATCCAAATTGCCATAGGAAATCCAGGACCAAACTCATTAAACCCCATCTCTTTCCAAGAAAATATTCTTCCTTTCGTGTTAGGAAGACACCAACTCTTAAAACAATGAACAGATTCAACTAGGCACTTGCACCTTTTTTATGATGACTTGAGACAAGCTAATCAAGCCAAAAACAATCAGTATGTGATTTCCCAATTCCATTTATGGTGGAATAAGAGAAAATAAGATGTTGTCAGCTATTGTCAAGTACTGAAAGCTGGCAATTCGATTTACTCAAATTGATATCACTCTTACCTTCATCGGCCAATGCCTCCACATGATTTTCATTGTCAATTACTTGAAATGAAATGTTTCCAAGCCATAATACTGCAGCAAGCATTGCAAATGCCTGCTCTTGATCTTCTTTGTGAATTTGAACAATGTCCAGGGCTTCCTGGGGAGACAAGGAAAATAACACACAAATAGGGAAAGATGGATGCTTATGACCATGAAATAAAATGAAGTGACAGTGGGCCTTCAACCCATAAACAGACAATCATTTGAATTACCACAAGCTTATGAAACTTCATGCCATCATCAACACCGTCGATTACCAAGCACTCACTCTGGTTAAGATACTTGTACTCACTAGCCATTTTAAGGTTAAGTCTATCTGCAGAAGAAACAAGAAATTACCCCAACTTATATCAATTGCATAGTGGAACATAGAAGTAGAGAACACATGATATATGTTTACCTTTTCAAGAAAAAGAGCTGGAACATAGAAGTAGAGAACATAGAAGTAGCATGAGAGTTTCTGACTGATAACTACAATAAAGCCTTCCCAAACTAATCTCAGTCAGCTATATGGATTTATGATAGACCATTAACAAATTTCAGTGTGTTATGTCTTCTACAATTATTAATCACCAACAAAATTAGCATATAGAGAAGGTTCAAGCAATTGGATGATCTTCCATTTGGTTACAAAAAACATCTTTCCAATTTCGCAGATTTCATTTTCTTTTTTAACAGGAAAAGGTGTTCATTTGGCAGAACATGAAGAACTGTTTCCAATTATGAAAAATCACAAATGCATTATATTTTGAGAAAGACAACATAATACTTGAATACTTGATCAAGCATGAATATCATTTGAAAAAAAAAATAACAAATTATTATAATCTGAGGGCACAACAAGGATTTACAGGCTTCAACCACCAATGAAAATGAAAGCAATAACAATCTAAGAGAGGAAAAGCACTTTGGTAATAGTTAGTATCAAGAAACTGCGCAACAAAGTGGATTGACACCAGATGTTTTTTTGGATGCTAATAGGGTCAGGAAAAAAAAAACTTGAACTTGGTAGGAGCGAATGTTGTCCAGATGAAAAACAAAGCAAAATTGTATACAAGTTTCGACATAAACATGGAAAAACAAGGACTCACAATTCTTCTTTTTTAAGGGAAAGGATGGGGGGGTTTGCAATATTTTTGGGGAGAAAGAAAAAAGGCTTTGATTTTTCCAAGACTGAGCGAACCTTCATTTCCCAGTGCAACTAACATTCAGTTGAAATTCTAGAAGTTATAGACTCGTGAGAAACTATTAGCCTAAGCAGCACTATGTCAATGCTACTAGTTCAGCCCTTTCTGTTCTGTGAAAGAATGGAAAATACATGCATCCCATGCAAAAACAGTACCTCTAAGAGTCGATGGAGCACCAGCACAAAGTTGATAGAAGATATGGTATGATCTTTCACCATTGGCAAGCTGAACTACTCTTGACTGGTCAAATCAGAAAATGTAATTTCAGAAATGGATGGTGATGCTGATTGACATTCCAAGCTAAAACTTCAGAAGCAGGGGTAACTTACCTTTTCAAGTAGGACTATCAACAATTATCATCGGCAAATGGTTTTTGAATATACATGGTTCAAGTTAATCAGTAACCAGATATCAAATGGCAGACTAATAATGACAATCTATTCAACTTCAACATACTTACAAGTTTGGATTTTAGCACCACAAATCTTTCCTGATGCGGTAAAATGAATTTCAATCAACTTTCCCTGCACCAATTGAGAATTACCTATAAACCAAATTGCAAGAACAACAGATTTAGGAATCTAACCCAACAAGAAGAAAAAGAATTGGTGACAGCTTACAAATCTACTAGAGTTGTCATTCCTGGATGTTTTTGCATTCCCAAATGCTTCAAGTATACAATTGGTCTGAAGGATTTCAGACTCCATACCATCATTGCCACAACCAAGAGCAGCCAAGTACTGCATAGCATACTTTGCTGTCTCAGTTTTCCCAGCTCCACTTTCACCACTGTAGGATAAATAATAAAAGTACAGAGAAGCAGAAATATCTCAATTGCTCATGAAACATGAAAGAGGTAATTAAAGCTGCATAAAAGAAAACACCACAAGACAACAAGGGAAAATATCATGGAAAAGCTCCAAATTAGACTACATTAATGAAAGAAAAAGGCAACAAACCTTATGATTATGGATTGGTTCTTTTCATCTGCAAAACCGCATACAGGAAAAAAAAAAGAATGAAGAAATAAGAACTCTCAGAAACAATACCAACTTCAAACTCAAATGGTGAAAGGAAAAAAAAACAATTCATCCACCTCTCATCATCTCATTATAAGCAGCATCTGCTATAGCATAAACATGAGGGCTGTCCTTAGCATTCTGCTTGTAAGAAGTGAGGGTTTCATTTCCATAAATTGGAATGTCTTTAAAAGGATTGACAGCAATCAAAACTGGCCCTGCTTTACTCTGTGGAAGGAAACACAAGAGCCAGTCAAAGACAAGCAAAAAGGAAACATAAATTTGGCTTGCAAGGCAATTGCATGACCATTAGAATTATATTCTACTCACATAAATCAGATCCTGAGCATATCTGTGCTTAATATTATGAAGCACAGAAGGTTCATTTAAATAACTAAGCTGTATGAGATCATCTACACCCTCAAGGACATCAGGATTTGCAGGTATGAGCTCTTCTGTAGACACTTTGATAACCTAGCAAAATGACAAGCATTATTGCATATATAATCCACCAAGGAAGTAACCAGCACATGTTTAAATAGAATCAGGGATAAAAGGAGCTTATTAACTTACAGTTCCTGATGAAAGTGAAACAGTTGCTTCATCCCCTGAAGTTGACTGTATCTTTCCTATCCCCCATTGCCCATTTGGGAGCCGACACCAGACTCGTAGCCTCTGAAAAAAAAATGTGTAAATTAATGTTTCAATTCTCACAAATTTAAAGAAAAAGCAGAGAGAATTTTCACACAAAAGTATGCTCTTCTCAAAACAAATCTGGTGCCTTCTGGGAAGCTACAGTAATAATTGACAATAAAATAACAAATCCTTAGTATCTAGCCTCTCTAAACACTTCAGCTACAGTGGATCTTCTAATTTAAATTACTTACTAGAGGGTGTTTGGCACAGCTTTTGCTACTGCTTTTAGGTGCTTTGGGCTTAAAAATGCATTAAATTGATGTTTTTTAGTGATTTCTGATGATTTTGATGTGATAATGTCAAAAATAAAAAACAAAATTGAAAGAATGCATTTTCAAGCAAAAAGCTATTTTGAAAAGCACCCTGCACCACAATCCTAGACACCCATTTATGATAAAAGGTGGCATCCAAGTACACACTACGTGATACCTACTAACTCATCTCAACAACACAACAAAGTTAACTTGTATCTTCTTTCGGACTCTGCCCCACCCACCATAAACCATTAACAATAACAACTCTGCTCTTTCTTCAAAGTTAGTCTTCCAGTAAGTACAGCAATATAGAATAGGAACTAATGTTCTCTTCGAGCTTAAGTACCCCTGCTGCTACACATGACACCATTGAATTCTCCATGATTAGAAACTTTCTTTAACTCTTAAAATTACTATTTCTGCCGTGTAATTATAACAAAAACCTTAACTAACAAAACATGCATAACAATAAACACCCAAGCATTCCTCTTCTTGCAACACGAAATTGCAAACTAATAATAATATTACACACCAATAACCAAGTTAATCCATCAAAATAAGAATAAAAACCAAACACATTAATTAATTTTGTTCATCAGTTACCTTCTTGATAAAATAACCAATGTTATCATCCCACTCTGGCTCTTTCCCCTTTGGCACTGAACCCATGACTGGTCCCTTCCCTTTCTCATTATTCTCTTCTACATACGGATTAGAATCCACACAATTTTGATCTTTCCTCATTTTCTTGCTTCCGAAACTCCCTGATTTGTACCCTAACTCCTTCTCCTTTCTTTTATTATACTCCTTCACTTTAGTAACTCTTGTCTCCACTTTGCTCTCCACTTGTCCATTGGAACCAACTTTAAAGTCTGTAGGCAGTGACTGGCGTGCCGATGGAAGCCGTGCCCTAGAAGCAGGCCGTGCTGGCAAAGCAGGCGGCAGGTCCTTTGAATTCTCCAAAGCCTCATCTCGTCGCTGCAGCGAATCTAGCATCTCCTCCAGAGAGCTCCTTGTCACCGCAGCTGGTGATGCTGATAACATCATTTTTATCGCCAATTTTTCTTCCAATGTCAAAACCCTGAAAAAATGACACACCAGTAACTCATAATCTTTAAGAAGAACGCTCAAAGTGGGACCTCCAAAATTAGATTACAGTCAGGATTTCTCCTAACAACTTGGGATCGATGCTTGCGTTTATGAGGCCCAGAAGGTAAAAGAAGATGACACAAATTAGGTTTTTCTTTTCTGTTTTGTTTTTTCTCTATTGAGTCAAAAATTGAATAAAAAAATAGAAAGAACTGATTCAACAACAAACTCTAAAATTGTCACCAAAAGCTCAGAAACTTGTAATTCAGTACACAACACTTTCAAAAAACAAAACAAAACAGCTTAGATCATCTGCTTAAGATCAACATGGGACCCGCAAACTTAAATTAACAACTAATGACCGGTGATTATGAGGCCCGAAATGCAAAAGAAAAGGGAAGAAACTCAACTTGACACCATCTTTGCAATAAATTATTATATATACAGAAAGTTTCTAACTTGGGGTGGTTTTGTGATTAAAACAAATATTAAAGAGGAACATAAAAAACGAAGAAAACAAAACTATAATTCAACAAAGAAGTCGATAATTGTTACCAAAAGCTGAAAATTTGGGATTTATTAAGGACAGCTTGACAGCTTACAAACCCTAATCTGGATCAAAACTACAAATTTCCAGAAACAATAAAGAAGACAAAAATCTCAAATTCAAAATAAAAACAGCTTCTTGTCTCAAAAACTCAAAATTGATGTTTAGACAAGACAACAATTCAATAATAATAATAATAATAATAGAACAAGTATACTTACAATTGGTAACCAGAAACTCGAAATCTTTGTCTCCAACAAACGCCACCTTGTCCACTTCGAAGCTAAAGACCCAAAAAAGAAAACTTAATCTGGACAGAAATTTAAGGCTAGAGGTTTTAAGAGAAGGCGAGATTTACAGGTGGAAACAAGAAAACAAATTTCGTTTTAAGGAAAAAAGAGCGTAAGTTACGAGGGAGGTTGAAAGAGTAACAAAATGTGGTTTGAGTTCTGTTAAGAAAACAAAAAACAGAGAGAGAGAAAAACAAACCTTGAGACAACAAGGAAAGAGGGAAAAAAGCTGTTTTTTTATAGAAAAAAAAGAAGGGAAAACAGCAGAATAGAACTTATTACAAGTTTTGATGAGGTTGTTGTTGTGGGTAGTGTCGTTGTTGTTGCTGCTTTAAGGTTTTCTTCTTCTTCTTCTTTTTTTTTTTTTTTTTGTAATGTTGTTTGTGGTTGCAGGAATTCAAATTTTGTGCTCGTTAGGTGGTGTGGGTATTTTTATTCGTTTCTTGACAAAAACGGTTTATTTAGATCTGATAAAAAAGATGATGGATAAGGCAAAATGTTAAAACTTTGCTTCATAAGGTGCACAACATTTGGCACCATAATGCTAACTCTTTCTTTAATTTTTTTATGATTTTAATATGATAATATTAAAAATAATTTTTAAAAAATAAAAAAAATATTATCTTAATATATTTCTAAATAAAAAAATATTTTAAAAATTAATCACTATCATATTCTCAAACACTCTCAATATTTAATTATTTTTTTAAGATTAGAAAGGTGGTATAATTCTTTTGAAAAGACATAAATATATTTTAAAACTATTCAAAAGATTATTTGAAATTAATTTTTTTATTGTATTAAATTTAATTATTAAATTTAATTGATAAATTAAACTCATATATATTTAGAAAAGATAAAATTCAATTCATTTTTTAATTATACTTATCACCTTCATCTTATTCTTTTAAATATCACTAAAAAAAGATAAATAACTATTTAAAAAAACTAGTTTTAACATTAAGTTTCTCCTATTTAGTTTAATAAATCACAGAAATTGGCTTTTAATTTATTTCAGTATTATTTTTAGATATTTAATTATTTTTTAAATTCAATTCTTAATACTTAAAATAATTATAAACATAAAATTTTATTAAAACATCTTAATTTAATATACTAATTTATTTTATTTCATGTATTTACTTTTTAAACCAAATATATTTTTATCTCTTTTATCTATTTCTTCTATTGACCAAATATAATGCGACTTAAAAAAGCCACGAGAGAAAATATGGAAAATTTACCGGGTTTTTTTGGGTTGGATTGTCTTTTGGGGTTTTTTTTTTAATTTTAGGTAGAATTTACAGCTTTTATTTGGTTTTAAAAAAGTAAATATTTGAAAATTTGAGTTAATTACCGTTATAGGATTTGCTGTGTTGTTTGGTTGGATGACATTACCCCACTGAGATTCTACTGCTTATGTGGGACTTTGTTTATTGCACTAGAAATGGAAGTATATGTACTGTTGTTATCTACGACAAAAAAAAAAAGAAATCTATCAATCAATCATGGATTGCCGTAATTGTTAAGAAAATTCAAGTTAAAAGTAATTCTGATCTTGAATAATTGAACCGATGGCCTACTCTTCTTCGTTATAAATTTATTTTCTTTTATTGAATACAAAATAGCAGGACTAGTATTTTTTTTCTATGATAAATGTATTTTTAAACTAGTTTATACATAGTTATTAAACCCGGCCTGATCCGGCGGGTCGACCCGAGACCCGGTCCATCTGGTGGCTGGGCCGATTCGGGTTTATTAAAAGACTGGTAGGTGCAACAACCTGGCGAAACCCAGACGACCCGGTGAGTTGACCCATGACCCGGGCGACCCGGGAGAACCTGGACGAGACCCGGTTCTTCTTCAAATGTGGTTTCTGTCATTTGGCTTCTCTTTTTATTTCTTCATCTTCTTTATAATGAGCTGCTGTTTGTAAATGCTCCCGTCGTCCATGGAAGCTGGCCCGACTGAGACATGGAAGCTGGCCCAACTGAGACAAGCTAGCTAAGAAGTTTGTTGCTATGCGCAAGGCCAGTCTTGGAAAAGAAACACATAAATGAATGGTTTATGCTGTTTGATTTTGAGACCTTCAATGCTACTAGAAAATAAGAATAATGCAGAAAATGTCACGACTAGAACCAAAGAAGATGAGGGCGAGCGCAGAAGAAGAGGGATTTAATTCAAATCGAGCATAAACGATAGCGTTGGAAGGAAGCGGTAAAGAATTTAAAACATTAGTTAAACGGTTATGTTTCATGCAGCCCGGATAGTTCTAAATAAAATAGTCAAGCCACATGTAATGGCTAATATAGAAGCAAGGGAACAATTTGGTTTATGATAAATACCCTAAGGATGTAACAGAAAGATTTAACTTTTGATATAACAGAATTCAGTATCCTTTCCTAAATTCTCTCGTTCTCAATCAGTGTGTGGGGAAAAACCCCATGCAGAATGCATGACATGTTCTTCCTCACTTCTTCAAAACTTCTTCTCCCTTTCCGTGGTATTTGATCATCCTCTAGAAAATGAACTTGCAGCAGAAAACAAGCAAATCGCTATTGAAGAGTTGGGTCTCTTGGTTTGGCTAATAGATGGCTGGGAAAAAAGAGGGAGGGGCTCTCTAGTTTTGGTCGAAAGAGCAGGAGTATGACTGAGAGAGGATGAGGAAAGTTGTGGCTGGGTTTTTGTGGCAGCTGCTTTGGCCAAGTGAAAAGGGAAGCTTTACTGGTTCTGGGAGAGAAAATCCAAAGCAAGGGGAGCAGCGACTTGTTTATATTTCTGGTAGTGATAGGGAAAATTTAGGGTTGTCTGTGCCCTTCTTTCAAAATTTTAAATAACATATTATTTTTTTAATGTGAAATAAAAAACTTTTTAAATTTTTTTTAAAAACTTTATTATTTATAACACGTATAGCTTATATTTATATTGATTTTTTAAAAATTTTTTATATAAAATATTAAAATTTTAATATATTTTTTAAAATTTTCCGGGTTGACCCGAGTTGACCCGGGTTGACCCACAAAACCCAGGACCCGCCTCCTTAACCGGATCAATTCTCGGACCGGGTTTAATAACTATGCAGTTTTTATGTTAATCAAATGTTATTAAAGATGCACTGCTCAAAACAATCTTGTGCATTAAGATGAATTTAATAATTTTTAAAAATACACTAACGATGAAGATTAAATTCAAAAAATTAATGAATTAAGAAAAAAAAATTAACCATGAAGACAACCCTTTGAAATTAATAAGAGTAGTGATTAATTAAACCTTGTCGATGCCTAAAAAAATCTAGAAAAAAATAATTAAAACGGTGACAAAATTATTGATAGAAAGGTAATTTTATTGGCATTTCTATAGGTAATTTTATTGGAATTCCAAATGTTCAAGGCTTTCCAGCGAATTTTGGCAAAGAAAGATTCTATCGGCAATTTAGTTGCCTTGGAGTTTCTAACGGGAAATAGGCAGGAAAATCTTATTTTTTGGTGCATCACTCCATTGTGTAGCCATGTTTTTGTCGACAATTAAAAATACTAATGAAATCTAGCTTAAATGCTAACAAAATATTTCTTCGATATTGTCTAATATTTTGATAGTGTTACTTCTTTAACCTATCAAGAAAAAGCAAAATAAAATGATGATTATTATCGTTATTATTACTAAAAATAGGATAAAAACACCGTTTATTTTTGCATTTAAATGTATTTTAAAAGCGTATTTGGCTTAAAAAAATATTGAATTCATGTTTTTTTAATGATTTTAATGTGTTGATATAAAAAATAAAATTAATTTGACAAAAAATATATATTAAAGTATTTAAAATAAAAAAAATCTTGTATTATAATATCAAACACACACTAAAATGAAATTGTGATTAAAATAGTTGTTGATTTTTTTTTTTCATGTCAGAAAGAAGAAGCTTTGAATAGCTTCCACTCAATAACAAAGTATAAAATATACCAAAATGGCTAGATAAATCATTATATAGTAATTCATAATATTTTATTTTAATTTTATCCTTACATATCCTTTCAATTATAGCTTTCTATGTCAAAATTAATATCTAATTTGTGAAAATTTGTTAAAGAAAGAAAACATTGAGCAAATATAGACCAAGATATAAAATAAAAAGAAATCTCAAGGCCAATCTCAAATTCGCTAGCAAAATTTCTATTTAGTCCACTTAATTTTCTTTTTTTCCTTTATTGTTCCTATAATTTTTTTAATTTTAATTTAAATTTAAAAATTTATTTGCTTAACATTTTAGTTTTTTAGTTTGAAAAAAAAGAGAACAACTCATCTAAAAACAACAAAGAAGAGAAAACATTATCGGTTTAGCCACTTTCTAGCGATATAAAAGATTCATATCAATACTTTCATCAAGCCTAACGAGTAGAACAGGGTCGAGAGATTGTTTTTTTCCTAGTTTGATTTTTATATATATATAAATTGTGTATTAATTCCCATATCTGGTAAACCAGCCTAATCTTAGCAATAAATATATAATTTTCACAGCTAACACATAGGTAATTGATGATTAGTCGATGGCTAAGTCCTTCTATCATAATGGATCACGATTTATTAAATAACGAAGCACTTAGACGGATATAATTTGTATAAATAAGATTAATTATAGCAAATCAAGACTAAGTCCCAAGTCCCTTCTATATTGAATATGAAAAATCAATGCATTCATGGGTTTATTTCACAACTTTCTTTCTAATTCAAATTTAAATTCAAAATAATAATATAAAAAAACAAATTAGTTTTGTACCCGAACCAGGACCTCAAGAATCATTTTAACACCCTCGGATTCTCCCTTGCATGGAATCAGGGTAGATGTCTGAACATCGAGGTATATTATTTAAGGAATATTTGTGAGAGTGGTAATAATTATTTTTTTAAATTTTTTATTTAAAAATATATTAAAATAATATTTTTTATTTTAAAAAAATTATTTTTAACATCAATATATTAAAACGATCTTGAAATGTAAGAAAACAAATTAATTTGAAGTAAAAAAATAAAAAAAATTATTTTTTTTAAAAATTGCTTATGAAACACAAAAACAAACGGGGTCTAATTAATCTCGTAAACAAAAGGCAAGTAAAGTTCCTCTTTGGAATAAATTTTTTCAAATTATTTTTCATCTTTTAACTAAAAAATTACAGAAACTCGTGTTATAAATAACTTTTAACTTAAATAAAAAAACATTTTTAAATCTGAGTCAAATTTTCACTTTTTAATGATATAATTCTTTTAGTATTTTTTAAAACCGTGGCGTGTGTTGGTTATTATCAAATGTTCCTTTAGAGGGGGAAAATAACAGGAGTTAAACAAACTACTTTGAAGACTTGGAGAAATATATATATATATATTAATGATATCAGAACCAAAAACGGCAGACTGAATAAACTTTCTGCACGCCATGAACCAGTCGCTTGGAAAAATAAAATGATCCATAGCCGGAAATGGCATGGTAGTGAATAAGCTCTCGAAAGAGGGCACTTTCATTTTTTCCGGCATATAAAATAATAAGAATAATTGATGAGTTTTAATGGCTGTATGCAGTGCAACGTGCCGAAAAGGATAGGGAATGTCTTTTTGTCCTTGGACCATTTTTAGTCGATTTGATTAAAAAAGCTAAAATAATCTTTTGAAAATTTAAATCATGTGCATGATTATGGGTCGAGTTAAGATAAGGTACTGTAAGTCAATGTTTGTTGGATTGTGACCTTCCATGCTGAGGAGGGAAGCCTGAATAACTTGGAAAATAGCTGACACTAGGGCCAGTGCTTGCGGGACGAATGAAAACCCAATTATTATATTACAAAAAAAATTGTCGTTTTAATTTTTCATGTGATAAAATATTTAAAATAAAGATTAAAAAAATCTCAATTAGTGTGTCAAATCAGATTAATCAATTGTCATAGGTGTTAATGAGTAAAAGAAAAGGTTTATATGAATTGATAAACCTAGCAAATCAAATAGTAATCTCGTTAAAAAAAAAAATTATGTCATCGTGGTTATAACCTCAATTTAATCCTGACTTACCTATACAATAACAAATTATCAAAGGATTAAATCGAAAAAAAAAATTAGAGAGCGAAATGAAAAGACAACGACACACTGTATTTTCCAGGATAAACACGTAAAATCTGTTAGAGAATAATATAAATCATATATTAAGATCTCACTTAAAAACTTAAGTTATTGGGTTGAATTGGTTCTTTGACATGGTATCAGAGCCTTGATGACCAATCAGTCACGAGTTCGAATCCTATCATCCCCATTTATTTGATAAAAATTAAGCATAAGATAGTGTAGGTCTATATAAGTCTCAAACCCGAAGAATTTTCATTTGAGAGGGTGTGTTAGAAAATAATATAAATTATATCTTGAAACTTCACTTAAAAGCTTAAGTTATTGGGTTGAATTGGTTCTTTGATAAAATCTATGACTTGAGTAA
>Ga0325404_1003164_pt1 | contig 17616 bp, 4 predicted proteins | sample PopdelMetagenome_18_FD_205664 | JGI IMG/M metagenome (GOLD analysis project Ga0325404, IMG submission 205664) | Populus deltoides microbial communities from Bellville, Georgia, United States - Xylem-Control-R1 | ecosystem: Host-associated > Plants > Phyllosphere > Stem > Wood/Secondary xylem... | reverse complement strand
AAAACAAAACAAAAAACTAAAAAAAACTCACCTCAAAACTCAAAATCAACCTGAAACAAAAAATCTTTTATAACTTAGATTTTTTTTTGTAGGCACTTTCAATATAAAAAAAAATATTTAGTTTGAACTCCTCTTATCATATGAAACCATTTGATACAAAAATCTACCGTTTTGGTGGCCGGAATTTTCACAACAACAACTTTCTCTCTGCACTAAAATCCAGCGAACCCATCTCTCTCCATCCATGAAAAAAAGATTGAAAATGAGGTATAAAAATTGAATTTTCTAAAATTAAAAGGACCAATCACCTAATAGCTAAAAAGGATGGATGACTAAAATTAACTTTTCAAACGAATTTCAAAGTCGCCACCTATTTTACCCTTTATTTCACTTTAGTCCTTTATCTTTCAATTTAATCCTCTCTCCTAAAAATTATGCAAGTGAGTATTAATTTAGGCTCAAAATAACTCAATTGTGCAAAATAAGAATTCAAAGACCAAATTGAATTTTAAAAAAAAATCCACCACTCCAATCCATAGAGATTTGTGAGAGTGTGAAAAATAATGGTGCTACAATAAAACCAGGAGCTCTTTTAGTTTCTTTTTTTTTATCTGTTTTTTTTTGCAAGTGTTGAAGAATTCTTGAATCCCATTACTTTTTTAAAATGATTTAATGATTGCATTCTCGTATGCGCACATCAAACTACTACTCAAATTTTTCAGTTTATCTTTTAAGTTGAGATGATAATTATCATTTTGTATAGATAAGACCATAGTAGCATGAATACTTTGAAGATTAGTCTATATGGTAAAGGTTCTTCTTATTAACAAGGTAACATAAGTACAACATAAAGATTTGATTTTCTTGGTTGTGAATTTCTTCAATTTAATCCTTAAATGACTCTAAACTTTGATTTTCTTGCAATTTCATCCCTGATTTCAATCAATTGACTTTATAAAAATTTAGTTTGGTCATCTAAAATTTCAATCTTCTCGATTAAATCCAAATTTAGCTCCCAAACTTAATATTTTACCAATTAAGTCCCTAACAAAATTAATTTAACCCATTAAAGTATAATTAAGTCCTTGCACCTAATTAAATCTTTTAACATGACCCAAATTAATTCTTAAACATAATTAAACTTTTAATTGGCCTATGATTAAATCAAATTAGCCTATTAAAGGTCTAATTAAGTCTATAAACTTAATTTTTATGCGGATTTGTCCAATAATCACTTAATTTAACCTTAAATCTGCATTGTCTCTTTAGTCTAGGATACAATGGAGTATGATTAGGCTCATAATTCCATCTATAATTTTAGCTTGATTCTTCTACATATTTGAAACTCTCCTCAACCTGATTTTGTCATTATCAATCTTCTTGTTATTATTACTTTTAATATTTTTTATTATTATTTTGAAAGGAAAAAGGGTAAATTTGAGGGAAGAACCAAAAAATAGGTTATGGCATATACAATGAATGTGATGAATGACAAATTAAAAAATTGAGATTTGAGATACCTTGATTTGGTGATGTGATGAGTCCAAGATGATTGGATAATTTTTGGGATGTGAAATTGTTAGGTATTGAAATGTAACCGGTTTTTAGTCGATAATTTAGGACCTCCTAATATAGAGGAGATTTTACCAAAATTTTGATAGATTTCCTAATTGAAGATTTCTCAATAAAATACATACATACATGTGTGTGTGTGTGTGAATAGTGAGTTAAATATGTAGCAATATTGTTTTGTTGATCTCTTATATTTTATTGGGAATGTTTATGCTTTTATAATTTTATAATTTATTTATTTTTTCTATTTATATTTTAAATGTCATTTTCCTTATAAATAAATTTAATTAATAATTTTATTTTTTAACTTTTATTTTGATCTCTAACATATTTCCATAAAATATATACATTTACCTTCTTTAATTATATGTTAATATTAAAATAAGCTAAACTATGTAGTAAATTTAACCTGTCAAGGACTCTCACTTTAACTAGGATTAAACTTTTTGATCATTTGTGTGAATTCAAGTTCCTGTAATCGATTATTTTTCTTTGATCGATCATGATTTCTAATCACTTGATTGACTGTTTTTCGGTTTCTTTGATCAATTAGGACTTTTTAAGGTTGATCAACTATTATTTATGATTGATTTTAGCTCTTGTTTTCCATATTTAAGCATGAACAATCGTTGTTTTTATCTAGTTGACTCATGAATATTTATTTTTATGTAAATATAGTAGAGAATCAGGGAATGTTTTTGGTATTAATGGCTAGGATGGTAAATGTAATAACCATGATTTTCTACATCTTTTTTCGCAATACATTGAAAATTTTCAGTAATTTTTTTTATTAATACAAGTTTCGCCGAAATTTCTACCAAAATTTCGACGGAGTCTCCCCTATATTGAAAGGTCCCAAGTTATCAACAAAATCATAATACACTTTCAATTTCATTTCACAATCCAATCCAATCATCCTGGATCTAAACTCAACTCATCATCATCAACACAATACATCTTATTCAATAACACCATACAATTCAAGTTCACAAAATAACAACACATAATTCAGTTGTTACATAATATCATCATATAAACTATATCTTGCATAATAACATCATATAATGTAATTCATATGAAGGATTCGATTTCAACTATAAACATGCATGGTTAAATAGTACTTAGAATTACAAACATTAGATTAAAGTCATACATCAAAATTTACAGGTTAATATCACATTTCAAGTTTTAGAAGAAAAGTCTTTTAATTTACAAATAATTACATGGCAAAAAAAAAAAAGGTAATTAAACTAAGATTACTCTTGACGCGACCCTGATGGACCTGAAAATAGAAATTAACATGTACATATAAATATAGAAATGTAATAACAAACAATAATAATGACAAGTAATAATTTCCATGAAATTTCTTTTGATACATAAAATTAAGCATAAACCTCTTTTACAACATACATTTTTCATCTATTACCAATATCCATTTAATATCCTATCTCATTTGTTGAAAATAATTTCATATTGGAAATCTCAACACAACTCAATGGTTTTGAACACCATCTTCTTATTAATCAATTCTCACTTGATACCAAGATATTCCTTTTTAGTATTTTTAACTTATCTTATTCTTTTGGAATAACTAATCAATACTTTTTTTTCCTATTTTTTAGAAGGTAATTATCGATACTAATGAATCTCATTAGTATCATTAGTCTCTCAATATCAGGTTAGACTAATTAATTTCATTCAAGTGTTGATATCAATACAACTGATTAATATCATTAACTATTCCTACCCCGGAATAGTTAATCAATTCTTATCAATATCTGGTTTACTATCAAAGTTGTCGATGTTAGAAACCCTTAACATTAGGGGTGAGAAAAAAATCAGAAAACCGAGAAAACCAGAAAAAAATAACCGAAAAAACCAAACTGTGAAAAAAAACCAATTAAAATCTTGGAAAAACCAGCCGGTTCGGTTTGGTTTCAGTTTTATAAGCCTAAAACCGAAAAAACCGAACCGAATCGGACCCAAATTGGAAAAAAACTAAAAAAAACCGAGCCAAACCGGTTTGAACATGTTTTTGTCCTAAAAAATTGAACCAAACCGAACCGAAACCGGTCGATTTGAACCGGTTTCGGTTTTTTTTTTTTAAATTTCGGTTTGGTTATTTTTTTTTATAAAAACCGAACCAAATCGAAAATGAACACCCTTACTTGACATCATTAGCCTTCTTACCCAAAGTAGCTAATCACACAAGAAATGATTGTTGATACCAATGTGACCCATTGATATTATTAACTATTCCCGACCCAGAATAGTTAATCAACTTATCTTTTTCCCTTAACCAGGAGTAACCATACTGATGTTAGTAATCTTTACTAACATCATTAATCACCCTATTACTCGGGATCAACTAATCAATTTAAGGAATGCTGACACCAATGGAACCCCATCGATACCATTATCTTTACTAATACCATTATAATATATCCTTAGCCACCGATACTACGATGATCAATTATCTATCATTTCTCCTTCAATTTCCAAGTCATTGTGTACCCAATCCATATCGAGGTATGCAAGATAATCGCGTCCATTCCAAAGTTATCATGGCTAATTCGATATCTATCAATGTATACAAGATAATTGTATCCATTCTAATAATAACATAATTAATTTGATATATAACAATGCACACAAGGTATTCATGTTCATTCAAACATTATCTTAACTAACTCGATCCATACCATTGTACGCAAAGTACACATGTTCATTCAAACATTTAGGTGCCCTAACCTCAACTGAAAGGTGGATGACCGAACTGTTCAGCCCCAATACATGGATTAGTCAACTAATATCTCACGTTTTCTACTATCAATAATTTGGCCGAACATGCCTAAGGAAAGACACCAAGGATTTTCTTTAATTTAAATCATAATTAGCATGCTTTTGATGGTTAAGCACAAATCAAGCCACCATACTTTCCATTTATTTCAATCTTGCTAACTTAATTTAAACAAAAGTTTCAGTAAGGTTAAAATTTCTCCTAATTCAATCAGAACTAATAAAATCCAAACAGTGAAGTTAATCATCATCATGTCATGCAACACATACCAAAAAATCAGAGCATTCTAACGGATAGATCTTTTTCGATCAAAACAAAACCAAATTGATTTGAAAAATTAATAATATATTGTTCACCGATAAATAACTTCTCATCAGAGTCTTCAAGACCAATCTTCATCGTTACGAATGAAGAGCTCATCAATATGACCAATATATCCAAAATTTTGCATGATCCTACGGTGGATATTGGAGGAAACCACCAGCTACCATGACTAGCTTACAAGTAGGTTTTCCTTGACTTATTGCGAGAGCTATATCTCACACATAAAACCAGAGCCCTCAAATCCCAACAGTCCGATGTTAAAGGGTGGTGAGAAGCATAATATATCCCACAACCAGCCCGATCTAACAGTGAAATACAAAGATATGGCCGTTTGAGTTTCTATTCTCAAGGTATTCTCTCTCTCTCTCTCTCTCTCTCACACACACACACACACACACACACACACATTTGGCCATCCTAGGTATTTTTCGTATAATTTTGCTATTTATATAGCAAATCTATCCATATTTCCTAAAACACCCTTATGTCAAGTTTGGGTACCTTTTTTGTTTAACCAAATGCCTTTTCTCAGTTCGTTTTTAAAATACCATATGAAAAATCTCTCTCTAAAATTTCTTATCTCATAATTCAATATCGTTCCATTTTATTTTATTTTAACTAATCCATCTCATTTCTGGTTCTAAATTATCAATAATTTTATTAACATCATAAAATTTAATTGAGGGTTTACAATTTACCACCACTTTTATTTTATTTCTCACTTTCAATTCATCATAGTGAAGTCTTTTGTTGGGGTTTTATAGAGTTTCTATCTAGTCATCTGTATATTTAAATTATAAATTTACAGGGTTTCACAGTAAAACGTTTTTGCTAAACGAGTCTAGAATGGTGATATATGATTTGGTAAGCGCATGTTAAGAAATGAATGATTAATGTTTCAGCTATATCATTTTAAAAAAATTTATGTTCAATGTTTTACACGATATAAATGTGTCATAATATAAAAAATAAATCTTACGTTTCATAATTTCATATATTAAAAGAAATAAATTGTTTTTGGTGTTTTTAAAATGTAAGCCAAGTTCTAAAGGATAATCATAAATTAGTTATAATACCCTTTGACTGATTCTTGTATTTTTTCGAAGCACGATAAAAATGCATTTATATATATATATATATATATATATATATATATATATATAATAAAACATGCATGAAAATTTTATAATTTTTCCATATGCAACAAATTTTTTTAAAAAATTTTTAAGGCTTTATTTGGCAAAAAAAACTCATTTCTCCTTGTAATAAAAATACCAAAATAAGCCTAAGAGGTTTTTGACAAATACACCCTTAAACCAAAAAAATCTTTAACAAAAACATGAAAAACCAAACAGGGTCTTAAACCATTGACCCATTTTTTACCCGACTTGGTTGATCTTAAATTTTTGGTTCAACCATAAACCGAATAAAAAATCCTGGTTTAACCTGAAAACAAACCCAAAACAAAACCAAAGTCAAAGTCAAAAAATAGATTAAACAAAAAAACAAGAAAACAAAAAAAATTCTTGAACAAAATGGACCAAATACAAAAAAAATAAAAAATGAAGAACATCAAGAACACTGAAACTCAAATCCAGTAACGTGAAACCTAAATTAGACCAGATATGGTCAAAACAAAGGCACATATATGTTGGAAATCATGCAATGATCAATAATCTAGCATTCATTCACTTCAATTATCACTTAAACATATGATTTTGTCAAAACTGGTTTTGGTTCAAAATTGAAACCCTAAGATTAAAATTCATTAAAAACATGTTATTAATGTAAATAAGCCATAGATTATTTTCTAATCAAGCATAAAAAAGGGTTATGTGCAAAACAAATGGACTAAAACTTATATGAATCAAGAGTGTAAGGTAATGTTCTTTCCAAGAACACAAAAGACATGCCCAAACTCAACCCAACAACATGGAACCCAAATTAGACCAGGTGCGGTCAAACAAAAGGCATATACATGTTGGAAATTATGCAATGATCAATAATCTAGCATCCATTCACTTCAATTATCAAAGAATAAACATGATTTTGTCAAAATGAGTTTCGGTTCAAAACTAAAACCCTAAAATTAAAATCCATTAAAAACTTGTTATTGATATAAATAAACTCTAGATTATTTACTAATAAGGTATAAAGAAGGGTTATGTGCAAAGAAATTGACCAAAATTGGTATGAATAAAGGGTCTAAGACAATATTTTTCCTAAGAACACAAAAAATATGCCCAAAAACCTAACAAAGACTTAGATATTGCCCAGAATTGCCAAGAAAAAACAAAGGTATTGTTTGCTTCTAAAACATGATTTCTTTATCCCAACATGTCACATTACCATATACAAACATGTTTAAATCTAAAAAACTAATAAATAACATCAAAACATGCATGAGGTAACAAATCCAAAACTACCAACTTAAAACAAACTACATGTTTATATAATATGAATTCAAAATTATCTTTTCTAAACTCTAGTACAATCACAAAGAACATCCCTACTTAAACATGCATTGCTTAAGTTAAATAAAAACTAAAACTAAAACAATATATATATATATATATATATATATATAACAACTTAAACAATAACATTATTGTATAAAAAACATTAGAAAACTTAAAAAAAAACTTTAGTAAATAAAAACATAACATTAAAGAGATGAATACAACATTATTTTTTGAGCATTTCAAACCTCTATTCTATGCTTGTAAATATAAATATAAAAAAAAAACACCTCAAGGAGGCCACAAGGACCTCCTAGCTGTCTCTGCACCCTTACCTCCTTTATCGCTGAACGATCATTTAAGGGCCTTAGCTAGTAATCCAGGCTATTTCCATCTCAACGATGAAGCTTATCCCTCATCGTCTCATTGGCCGACCTTGACCCCTATTATTTTGAGGTCATATCTAGTATTCATAGTTTGTATCGATTTGGTATCGCTCTCGTGGCCGGCACCGAAACAGTGCTTTACCCCAAAATGGCTAGTCAATTGTTGCGCCTCAATGCATTTCGGGGAGAACCAGCGAGCTCTGGGTTCGACTGGCATTTCACCCATAACAACAACTCATTCGAATAACTACTCTCTTTTTAGTTTTTCTATGAGAAGTTTTGCTTCTCACCAATCTACTATCATTTCAAAGCTTAATAAATCTTTTTTGTTAGGCTCCTTGACCTTTACCTTTAGGTTTCTTGTGAATATTTTCCTTCTTTTTTCTCTTTTTGTCTCTTTTTTTTAAAGAGGGTATTTATAAGGGTTTGTTATAGCTTGAGAGATCTTGAATTCATTTCTAACCTCTTAATCTTGAGATAAGTATTGTAAACCCTTGATAAGAACCTATTTAACAGCGTTTGTGTATGAATACATGAAAAGAAGGTTTGTTCTTGCATAATTATGTTTCAGTCATGGTTGACTAAATTGTTCAATTTCAAGGCCTCATCGGAGCAATTTTGATGTCATCGTCATCTAAGACCACCTGAAATTGATAGAGGGGATTCACACCTTTCATTTGCATCAAACCTTGTACAATTTAAAGATTCGTAGCTCCACATTCATTTGTTTAAAATTGCCAACTCGATCAGCCAAAACTGTCAAAACATAAGTCAGTTTACCGAACGACATGTCACTCATTTGGTTCTTGAATTTGTGTATTTTGACTCTCAATTGACCAACAAACTTTCAATTTCTTCAATTTGGCCCTTGAGTTAGTCAATTTCAGCCCCTACATTCACACGTTTTTTCCAGTTTAGTCTTTAGTTTTGGATTTCTTCAAAAACATCCCTAATTAACCATCAAACTTTAATATTTATGCAATTAAGCCCTTGATGTAACCAAATTAACTTTTAAAAATTACAATTCAACCCCTAGACTTTAATTTCTTCCAATTAAAGTCTAAATTGACTTCAAAAATCAATGTTTGTTGTAATTAAAACCTCAATAAACTTAATAAAACCTTAAAAAAAATTCTAATTGAGTCCTTAAACATCTAATTTTGAATTTCCCTCCTCAAATTGAATTTTCTTTGACATTTAATAAGCGTTATTAGTCAATAATACATTGTTAAATTTTTTAATTTTGTATATTTTGATCTTTCTCAACTAGTTTTCGGCAATTTCCTTGGCGTTTTGGTATAATCTTACCAAAATATTTTTTGATTTTCTTCCAATATTTTTTGATTTTTTTGAATATAAAAATTAAGAAAATAAAATAAAAATAAGAGGTTCTAAATAGTGCTATCATCTTTGGTTGAAATTAGAAGGGGAAACCTTAATCTAATATCTTTTAATGTAGTTTGCATATACTCGTCTTTGCTTTAAAAGATGGTTTTAAACGTCAAATCCTTGTAACTTTTTTTCTTCTACATTTTCGTAGCCAAAATTATTAATCTAATATCATAGTAGATTGTATAAAATTATTCCTTAGAATAGATTGGAGTTTATTTTAACACTATGAATGGAAATTGTTAACGAATACATGCAAACTGTATGGAATTTTGTAGCTACTAGGAGGGGTAGTACTTGAGGGGCTTTATAGACTAATGCCAGTTACATTTTTGATAACAGGGTGATACTTTGTTGTGCTGTCACCCATCCATTGGTTACGTACTAAACCTCTACCGCATACTCCACAGCGGATACAAACTCGCAAAACCCTAACCCTTTTGTACTCACCACTCACGGGAAAAAAGAAAAAGGAAAGGAAAGACAAGGAGGGTAAAGGCACTAGGGTTTTAGACAATCATCAGCAGCAAAAGCAAACGGTAGGGGAGAGGAAGGGAGAAAGAGAGGTTTAGGGCTTTGGGTGATAGAGAAAATGGTGGCAGACAACAAGGGTAAGAAGTTGAAGGTAGCGGAGAAAGGCGAGGAGGACAATCACCAAATCGATGAAGAACTCGTTATCTCTATCGAGAAGCTCCAGGAGATCCAGGACGATCTCGAAAAGGTTGTGTAAAAAAATGCCGATGTAAATGTTGCTTGTTTGTGGTTATGCGCTTTCAGTGTCCCGTATATTGGTATGAAATCTGAGAAATTCTTTTGGTTTGGTAGAATCCAATTACTCAGTATTCCTTACACATTGAAATTAGACTCTCTTATTGACTTTAATTATTTGCCTATTCATTCTGGGTTTATGCTACTTCGATGCCTTGATGTGCTGATTTGTTATGCTTAAATGACTTCTTAACTTGTTTAATCCCTGTTATTGGTAGAGTCGCATAGAAATTCAGATGGGGCAATAGTATCTCTGGTTATGTGATGAAAACTTCCAGAAAATGAACAAAAACAAGAATGATAATTTTCCTCCAACTCTATAGTATTCAATCAGGAAGGGGGATTGTATGAAGCATGTTGGATATGTTGACCTTATTGCTACTTTAGACCTTGGAACTTAAACCGTGCTTTGGGTATTTTTATAGATAAACGAAGAGGCAAGCGATAAGGTCTTGGAAGTAGAGCAAAAGTATAATGAGATACGCAAGCCAGTTTATGATAAGCGGAATGAGATCATTAAATCGATTCCGGACTTCTGGTTGACTGCGGTTAGTGATCTGTTCTTATCAAAATATACAATTTGTTAACTGCTAGTATACTGTGCCCCTGCCTTCCCAAAAAAAAGAGTTCATCATTCCATCTAATTGTTTGTGGTTCTCTGCAGTTTCTAAGCCATCCTGCTCTTGGTACTCTTTTGAGTGAAGAGGATCAAAAGGTTTGGTTTTTGTTCCTGTATGATGTGAAGATTAACTTGTGTACTTGCATTTGTTCTTTTTCCTTAACTGTCTGCATGTGTAGTAAATTTGATGCCCTTATCCTTGTGTCTGGGTAGGTATTTAAATATTTAAGTTCGCTGGAAGTGGAGGATTCAAAAGATGTCAAATCTGGTTATTCAATAACATTTGTAAGTTTATTGTCGTCCCGTGCTTGCACTTTTTCATGAATAACTGATTCCACTGTCTTTCCTCTGATTGAGTGGTACTCGTTGATATCTGGGTTTTGCTCAATTGATTGAATAGTTCTTGATTCCAATGTTTTTTTTCCTTCACAGAACTTTGAATCCAACCCTTACTTTGAGGAGACAAAGCTTACAAAATCGTTTTCCTTCCATGATGAAGGGACGACAGAGATAACATCTACACCAATCAACTGGAAAGAGGGCATGGTAAATTCTGTCATTTCATGACAGGTAATGTCTAAAACGTGTACTCTCTTTTGTTTATTATTTAATTGCATTTCCAAAATGTGAAGGGTCTACCAAATGGAGTCAGTCATGAAAAGAAAGGGAACAAGAGGCTTTGGGCTGATGAAAGGTTTATTTTCTCAACCTGTTTACTTTTTTTCCTGTTTTCTTACTCTAAAGTCAGTTATCATGTTATAATGGTCCTTTTCTTATCTTTAAAAATATCATCTGTTCTAGTACCAAATAATGGGAAGCATAATAAAATCTCTGTGCGGAAGCAATAACTTCATTTTTTTTCTCTCCTTAGAAACATGATTTATTGTTTGATTGTCACTTGTCATTCTGTTCATTGTCTTCCTCAACGAACCAATGATATCTTACCTTTTGATGAGTCTATGATTGGTCAAATTTGATCTTTTTTATAGTAACAATGTTATGTTATATCCTGTTTTAAGTTTCAAGTGGAATACAAGTCATGGTTGCAAGATGTTTTCTATTTTATTGTTTAACTTTATTTTCATCTTTTATGGATGTTGCCTGTTCTTTTTCCAAATCTGTTCTTTGTAATCTGAATTTACCATTCTCTTGTGTTGTGCTGTGTGCCTCACCTTCAAATTCACCTGCTTGAATGCAGCTTCTTTAGCTGGTTTGGTAACACTCAGCCAAAAGGCATGATTGATGATATGCAAGATGAGGTTAGTTGAATCTGTAGCTGACAAAGTAGTAGAGCTTTGTTCATTGGTGGAAGCATTGTGGAGTTTTATCTTCTTTACCAAATAGTTTATTGAAGCTGATACAATCCCTTGTGGAAAAAAATGCAGGTAGCAGAGATCATTAAGGAGGATTTATGGCCCAATCCACTCTCATATTTTAACACTGTAATTGATTTATTTTTTGCGCTCTTTTCTTCCCTTTCTTTCTTGAAAATGAAGCTTGAAATCAAGTGTAACTTCCCTAATTCTCCAACGTAGGATCCTGATGATGAGGACTTTGATGGGGAGGAAGGAGATGAAGAGGTAAATGATCCTATTTTATCATGTTTTGTGAATCTTATGACGTGCTTGTACTTTTTCCTTCTATTTCAGTTGAGGGCGTGATGTTTTATTGCTTCATTATTTCATTTTTGGTACTTGGAAAGTTTAGTTGATGGTTTTCTAGATTACTTGTTGGATATGAAGATATTGAAACCAAAATAGATGGAAGATGCTTGTTCTTCAGAAGTATGAACTTAATAGAGGCCTTCTTGCAAAACTTGATAGGAAATTATAACAAATTATAAGATGTTTATGGATTTGATATGTTAGTCAATTTTCAATTGCACGGGATTGAGACCTTTGACAAGATTGAAATAGCTGAAGAAATCTGAGCTGCTGGAATTTGGTGTTCCATAGTGCTTTAATGCAGGCTGACCGACTTTAGGCTTCAACAAATTCCAATTATGTAAAAAAAATCTAGTTGAAGCTTTTTATGATCCTGTTGAAAAGAAGTTTGCTGGTGAGATCTTATTTTCATTCTTAAGGCTTTTTTATGCCTATGCATGTTAGGGATACACTATTTGTCTTAGAAATGACATTATTGTATTATCTTTCTAAGCTAGAAACTGTCCTTTAAGATGTTTCAAGTTTAGTTGCAGTTCTATAAACTGATTAAACGATATTATCTCCTACTTATAACAATAAAATGAAAGTTTTGTGCCATTATATTAGGCCGGCCATACTGAATGAGAAAATATGTGGGAACTAGTAATGTCTTCCAAAGTTCAACTGTTATCATATTTCCTGAGTTTTGCCTAATTGCAGGACAAGGATAGCGATGACTCTGAAGAGGATGATGATGAGCAAGAGGAAGATGATGATGATGATGATGAAGAAGAAGATGATGATGATGCAGACAAATGATTCCCTTTACTTCAGCTTTTTACTTGTATCAGCTTTCCCGTTTTGGGCAACACCTTGTGTAAAGTAGTCTATAAGGATTGCTGGTATCATGTGCTGGGGAGGGTAACCCACACTATAACATTTTTATGGGTAGATTCCTCTACTATGGAGGCCACTGGCTGTTACCATGGTCGGTTAGTGGTCTGCTGACTATGTTCTTGTTTCAGGGCCTTCCTTTTTTCTCTCTCCCTTTTTTTTTGTTTTTTTTTGTTTGGGGTTATTCTATGTTTTCCTTCCCAGAAATGCAGGTTTCTAGATGATGATGTTATGTAGGCCTTTTATAATGATTTTCTCTGCTGTGAACTTCTCCAGGTCAAACGTAGAATATCTGTGGTGTAAAGCTGATTGAATATCCCTGTATGCGTTATAATGCTGTTTGAACTTCGTCATTGCCATCATCAGAACTTCGTACAAAACCTTGTCTGGTTTCTGTCATAATCTTGTGACACCCAAGTCTAGTGTTCGCAATCTGAACGAACTTTGCAATGTTACTCTTATTTCATCATTAATTAGCGGAAGGGCCAGTAGGAATCTTGATCATGATTATCCTGTTTCCCCAAGTTTTGCACTCCCTGGTGTTTTTGTCATGATCTTGAGGTGCTTGACAAAGATGGCAGCTTGTTAAACGAGTTCTAACTTGCTTGTGCCAACAATATGGCATCCTCAAGCCTAAAAGAATCTCTTTCGAATTTCAACCTCGGGCACATAAGCATACCATCTCCCTTTGGTGAGGTGCATCTCCTTTTTTCCATCCTTTTTATGGGGAGTGAGCAACAAATCCATGGCGCCTAACGACTTGGAATCATAAGTGGTCTCTGATTTGGGGCCTGGGTTACTTCTGGTGCGTGATGAATTGGTCTCCTGCAAGCTGGTTTGTGGTGCTAGTCGACATGAATAGTGCGTCGTGATTTTGGAATTTCTTTTAGACGTTCTTTTGTTTGAAGGTTGTGGTTTTTTTTTTTTGGTTTGGTTAATGAATTTAAGGGGTATTTCTGATAGTGATATAGGTTTTTTTTAAGTGTTTTTTACTTGAAAATATATTAAAATATTTTTTTTAAAAAAAAATTATTTTTGATATCAGCACATTACAACGATTCAAAAATAAAAAAATAATAATTTTAAACAAGAAAAAATAATCAAAATTTCATAAAACAAAAGTTACACCACATCGCTGCTCCAAACATACACCCAACCTTTTCTCGCTAGAGGGTTAACCTATAAGGTGGGAAAACTGCAAGCGAGTCACATAGCTAGAGGCTGCTTTTTGGATAGAGGTCTATTTATATCCCGTTTGTTTTTGCGATTAAGAAGCGTTTTTGCAAAAAACTGAATGTTTGTTTCTTCAAATTAATTTTTTTAGTGTTTTTAGATTATTTTGATGTACTGATGTAAAAAATAAATTTTAAAACAATGAGAAAAATATTATTTTGATGCATTTCTAAACGAAAAACACTTTAAAAAACAATCACTACCATAATGTCAAACGAGCTCTAGAAAAAATAGAGTTGAAATTGGTACAGGTGCCTCTTGACCAGGCTTTTGTTCGACAAGTCATATTGTTTTATAGCTCTTATTTGAGTTAATTTAGTAAGGTTCAGAGTAGTCTAACCTGTAGTTGATACTTGGGGTCGACTTGGCCCAAGACCTAGATGGTGGATTGATCTTGGTCAACCAATTTTTGATTTTTTTTTAAAAAAATGACCTGAAATGACATCATTTATATATATATATATATATATATATATATATATATATAAAATTCTCATTGACTCATTTTAGGGTAGACCTTAGATTTATATATATATAAAATTCTCATTGACTCATTTTAGGGTAGACCTTAGATCATTGAGTTGACTTGCCAGGCCCTACCATGCCTTATAACTATGATCAAACCAAATTTGTAATAGGTTTATGGTTTTCTATATTGCTTGTTGGATATGAGAATTGAGTTCCTACATTTTCAAATATGTCACCTAAAATTATCTTTTTTTTTAAATTCTTTTGTTATTATCCATTACATAAGTAGTAATGTTGAAGTTCTTCCCTCATTTGATGCATTATTAGATTAGTGACTCGTGCTATGCTGCAGGTTGGGTCAATATTTTTCTAATATAAAAAAGATGCCAATATAACCCGAGTCAACCCTGTTTGACTTGACTACCCGCAACCTGCAATATATAAGATTGTGATAAAAAAATCAAAATTTAAAAAATGGCCAAAGCTAAGTCAATAAACAAATATGAAAAAAAAACTCGAGTCAACTCAAGTTAACTTGATTAAGATGCGACACGAGAAATGATGCAATTAAAAAAAATCAATTTTAAATAAAAAATTGCTTGCAGAAAAAACTCGAGTCAAACCAGGTTGACTCGAATTACTTGCGACCCGTGATATAAGACTAAGATAAAAAAAATTAAATTAAAAAAAAACCTGGAAAACAAATCGATATAACCCGGTTAACTTAACTCACCCACGACTTGATATAACCCCATGAAAAGGAAAGAAGGAAAAATTACAAAGTTCAAGGACCAATAATCTAATGTCAATGAATGGAAATGAATAAAAAAATTCAATCTGAAAAAAGAAACTCTAAAAAAAAATATGAGTTAACTTGACTAATACACAACACAAATAACCTCGTAGACAAAAAAATAAAAAATATAACAAAGCTTAAAGCCCAATAAAATAATATCAAATGATGAAATTGAAAAACAAATCAATTTAAAAAAAAATCATAAAAAAACTTGAGTCAAACCGGGTTAACTCGACTAACTCGTGACTCGTAATATAAGACTAGGATAAAAATTAATTAATTGTTTTAAAAAAAGTCCTGAAAAAAAAAAGGATTGAAGTTAAATCAATAAAAAAATAGTTAAAAAAACTCAAGTCAGCCTGGGTTTACTTGACTCATACATGACCTGTGATAACATCATGAAAAGAAAAGTAGAAAAATTACAAAGTTGAAGGCTTAATAATCTAATGTAAAGGATAAAATTTTAAAAAATTCAATTTAAACAAAGAAACATATATATATAAGTTGAGTGAACCCGCGTTAACTTGACTAACCCGTGATCCGGGATAAGAGATCAGGATAACCCCACAGAAAAAAAAAAGTGAAAGAAATCACAAAGCTCAAGACTTAATAGCTTAATATCAAATGATTAAATTAAATGAAATCAATTTTTTTAAAATCACCTTAAAAAAGATCAAAGTTAAATCAAGATAATATTTGAAATTAGTGACTTTGGTCATTAAACCATGATCGCTTTATATAAAAAAATATTAAGAAAAGACATTAAAATACTAGTTATTTTTTGTGAAACACAAAAGGGTTTCTATAAATCTTTTAAAGGAAGGATTCTCAACATAAGTTTTTGGAACTCAAGTCAGCCTGAGTTTACTTGACTCACTCGCGACCTGTGATAACCTCATGGAAAGGAAAGTAGAAAAATTACAAAGTTGAAGGCTCAGTAATCTAATTTAAAGAAAAAAAAATTTTAAAATTCAATTTAAACAAAGAAACATAAAAAAAAAAAAGTTGAGTGAACCCGCGTTAACTTGACTAACCCGCGATCCGGGATAAGAGATCAGGATAACCCCACAGAAAAAAAAATGGAAGAAATCACAAAGCTCAAGGCTCAATAGCTTAATATCAAATGATTAAATTAAATGAAATCAATTTTTAAAAAATCACCTTAAAAAAAGATCAAAGTTAAATTAAGATAATATTTGAAATTAGTGACTTTGATCATTAAACTAGGATCGCCTATATAAGAAAATATTAAGAAAAGACATTAAAATACTAGTTATTTTTTGTGAAACACGAAAGGGTTTCTGTAAATCTTTTAAAGGAAGGATTCTCAACATAAGTTTTTGGGTTTGGGTTTAAAATTGCCCTAATTTTGCTTAATTCTTCATAATAAATAGTGGTCTTTGCTTGCATCAATCATAAGACTCCATAAATGTTTTCCTTTATCATGAAATGATGATTTTTATATATGGTTTGACATTACTCTAATACCTTATATATATAGTTTAGTATAAATAGTCTCAGAACAATTCTCTTGCTTTTAGCAAAAGCTATCTCTATCTTTAGATAGGCTTTGATTGGTTTCTTAATCTAGAGTATATTAGGTATATGTATATACAATACACCCAAAACACCAAATGTTTTTTATAAGAGGAAAAATCTATTTTCTCTTTTTCATTTTTCATCAATACATTAAATTCAAGAGTGTCTAATAGTATGTCTTTGAAAGGACTTGTAGAAATTTGGTGAGAACAAAGCTTCTTATCTACTGAGTATATGCCTCAAATTGAAGCTACGTCATGCAAATAGATAGTTTGAATCCCATAATTGAAAAGAAAAAATGTTGTTAGATTTTGATAAAATTAAAGAAAAAATAGCTAATAGTTCCTTGTTAAGTTTGGTGGTAATTCTGGACAAGTGAATAACATTGAAGATATTATGATGCTTCTATCATTCATCAAAGTTTTATTTCATATTATATAACAATTTGATGTAATCGGCAAAGGCAATGCTTGGCCACATTAGAATTGGCTTATTTCATATATTAAGATTTACAGGTCATTTTGTAGGCAAATTCTTTCCTTTTTAATATCCATATCAAAATGATGGCCTTCCTCTTTGTACGATACTTTTTTTTTCTTTCATAAAACAGGTTAAGACAAACCTGTTAACAAGGCCAATTGATGTAGGACAAACAGTTTACAAGGTTTTGATAACAAAATATAATCATGGATTTTTATGAAATAGATCTCAAGGTTACCATTC
>Ga0325404_1003158_pt1 | contig 17622 bp, 9 predicted proteins | sample PopdelMetagenome_18_FD_205664 | JGI IMG/M metagenome (GOLD analysis project Ga0325404, IMG submission 205664) | Populus deltoides microbial communities from Bellville, Georgia, United States - Xylem-Control-R1 | ecosystem: Host-associated > Plants > Phyllosphere > Stem > Wood/Secondary xylem... | reverse complement strand
GGCCTCACCTCCAGCCCATGCCCACCTCGCTTGCTATTAGGGGGCATGCGTTGTGCCCAACCCTTTCATATCCTTTTGTTTTTTTTTTTATTGAAAAAAAAACTATTATAATGATTTACATACTCTTTAATTTTTTACACGGTTCTTAAATAAATATTATAGTTTTTTATTTAAATTTTAATAATTTATTTTCTATTACATATGGAATATAAAAATAACAATACTAATAATAAATTATTCATGAAAATTCAATTTGAATTGTATTTTTTTTCTATAAAATACTTCAACAATAATAAAATATGTTTTTTTTTATATGAAAATGATTTAAGTTTAAAACATTGTGTTAGACAGGAGATACTTTAATAAGAAAAATGATTTTAGACTCAATAAATATATATTTTCTTATTATTTAAAATGGCTCACTTTAAAAAAAAAACCATTGTTCTATAATTAGATAATTTTTTTTGAAAAGCTACTTACGATTAGATACATGTATCTATATCTTTACTTTACTCAATTTTTGGTTTAGACTGATAAATTTATTATTATTTATTATAGTATATAATTTTTAATTTATTTTATTGAACCCATATATTAACTTTATTTTGCAATAAAAATTTATCATGATGAAATTATTTATTTAAAAAATATTATATATTTAAGTTTATTAATTATGCGAAATAATTTCCCGAGCATTAATATTGTTTTTTTTTACTTTCAAAATTATGGTCCCCATGACGTAGCAGACATGCAAACTAATATTACAACTATATATATAGATCTACATCAATTAGACAACAACTATAAATGATTAACATGCGTTTTAATAAAGTATATGTTTGATATTGTGATAGTTTTTACAGTAATAATTTTAAAAATACAGTTTAAAAAAATATTTTTAGTTACAGTTTATTTTAAAACACAGATATTTGGTTAAAATTATTTTGAAATAAATTTTTACATATAAAATAATTTTTTTTTATAGATGATAAACATGTTCTAGTTTTAACAAAATTAAAGTTTAAATGCAATTACATGTGTATTAAAAAAAAAAGAAAACAAATTGAAACCAAACAATTTTTTCAGATGGACAGAAACATAAATTATTATAATACTAAACGGTAGCGTACACAGCTTTTGGTCAACTAGCAGAAAGAGAAAGGACGGTCCCTTCGAGAATTACTGCCTCCATGCTTACACAAAAAACAACATCATCTCAACAGGCAACGAACTCTCTTTCTCTTGTGTTTGTTATGACTTGTGACAGACATCAAGGATCAAGAGACACTAAGGTGTAGGACCCACCATAGAAGGATTTTAGTCTTCTCAGCATGATGACATCCACAAGCAGTGATGGAAATATTTTTTCAAATCGTTTCAGATTAAAGTATTTTTTTCTGGATTTAATATTTTTATTTCATAACATCCACGAGAATTTAATTTGATTTTTTAATAAATATTTTTTTTAAATCATGAAGTCTCTTACTAATCCATAGATAAATAACCTAATTGAAGTTCAATAAAGACTAATCTCGAAACCATTGTCTATCTTGAATTCATATTCAAGCCTCAGTGGTACTTAATTGAAAAAAGAATAAAAATAAAAATAAAAAACAGTAGTAGCAACTGACAGAGTCATAAGGGCGGCTTTTTCTTTCTTTTTTAGTTTTTACTTCTTCCTTGATTTGCTTTTTTTTCAAAAAAAAGCAAAGGCTACCGCAACCCCTACTCTACATCTTCCATTTAAATTCATTGAAGAATTATCATCCTGTCTGTCTATTAATGAGCAGTCAAATTCTCTAAAAAAATTCAATAAGAGGCTTGCTCAAGTTGCATCTGATCCAAGAATCTCGAAAACCCATCTCTTATTTCTCATTTATCTGCTTTCCTTTTCACGTATCTTCGTGATCTGTAAGTCCTCAAGTTTCTCCCTTTATGTCTCCATTCTTAACTTTTCTTCAACCCCAAAAGCTACTAGAGAGCTAGGGTTTCATTTTCATGCTCTCTAACTCTTTTCCTTGACTTCTTAGCAGTACTATTGTGTGTGCTTTGTTGTTTCAGTCTTTGCCTCTTTTTAGGTACTTTTTGGTCTTTGTTTAGAGTTGTTTCTGCTGTTTTTTGATCACTTTTAAAGCTTATTATAGTTGAAGGTCTTCCTTTTGTTTCATGGATGATTGTAGAAATTATTGTTATTGTTATTTTTTAATGTTTAGCTTCTTACTATTTTTTTAAAATTTTTTATCAGCTCTGTTTGTTGATATTAACTGTCTGTTTGGTTGCTGAGAAAGACTTATGAAAATAGGACAAAATTAAATAAGAGAATTTCTTGTTTTTTTCGCGTTGGAAGTTTTTGTTCTCTTAGCTAATGAGTAATTGTAAATCTTACATTTGTTTTAAGAGAGTAAAAAGGGTTGCTTGTTTTCCCCTCTGATTAATACTAATTGAGTTAGTTTCGGTTGGTAAGCACTGACCCACATTTTTCTTTTTGGTTGAGAAGTCTTTTTACCATGATTGTCTGCTTAATTCCAATTCTGTTGATATTACTTATTTGATTGTCCAACAGGTTCGTTAGATTGAGACAATGACTAGGGTAACCCGTGATTTTGGAGATACTATGCAAAAAGATGCTGTCCTAGCTGTATCAGCAGATGTTGCATTTGCTTCTAGTCGGTTTCCTAATTACAAAATTGGAGCTACCAATCAGATTCTGGATGCAAAAGATGACCCCAAAGTATTGTCCATGAAGGAGGTTGTGGCACGCGAGACTGCTTTGCTTTTGGAACAGCAGAAACGCCTCTCTGTCCGTGACCTTGCCAGTAAATTTGAAAAGGGATTGGCTGCTGCTGCTAAGTTGTCAGAAGAGGTTGTGTTTCTTTTAAATTGTATCCAGCATTTTGTGTTTCTTTTTGGAAACTTGATTTGTTTTTCCTTAGGTGGATTATTGAAGCTAATTTTCTAATAACTTGACCTCCTCAATTGTATGTTAGTTTACCCATTTGGTTCCTGAGAAATTAATCATGCCAACTGGCAGTATTATATTCAGCTTTTTGATTACATGGTCTTATCTACTTGTTTTTTCTTGTCAACTGAATGGAGCATCAATTAATTGTGGAAAAAGTTGGAAGTCTGCTGTTTGTTTCATTTCAGTGGTTGTTTTTCTCGATTTCTCAGGCTTTAAGACTTTGGAATTATTAATTTCTGAAGAGAGCGGGTGATATAGGAATCAAATGATAAGCTTTTCATCTTTGGATTACAGGCTAGGCTCAGAGAGGCTGCTTCATTAGAGAAACATGTCCTATTGAAGAAGCTTAGGGACGCGCTAGAATCATTAAAAGGACGTGTGGCGGGTAGAAACAAGGATGACGTGGAGGAAGCTATTGCCATGGTTGGTGTTACTTCACTGCTTCTTTTATCAAACTTCTTCCAAAAAATAGATTTTATGTGTTACTCAATGAGTTGGTTGTTACTGCCATGTCATTACTTAAAAACACTTATGTGGAAGATGAATTATGGTAACTTCTTCTAGGTGGAAGCTTTAGCGGTTCAGCTGACTCAGAGGGAAGGAGAGTTGATTCAAGAAAAAGCAGAAGTAAAGAAGCTAGCAAATTTTCTTAAGCAGGTAATCTTGTCTTTGAAAGAATTTGGCATATTTTTCTCAAGCCAGTAAATGCCATCCAACAAGTTCTCTATTCTTTCCTTTTTTAATTTGAGATAACAATAAGGAATTTTTTTGCCTCATTATCTAGTGCTTGCATCGACTTGTAGGCTTCAGAAGATGCCAAGAAACTTGTCGATGAGGAAAGAGCTTATGCTCGGGCTGAAATTGAGAGTGCCAGAGCGACAGTTCAGAGGGTGGAAGAAGCTCTTCAAGAACATGAACGAATGTCTCGAGCTTTGGGGAAGCAGGTTTGTATTAATTATTAGTTATTACAGCTTCAATAGGAGTTTGCCTTCAGTTAAGTTATAAATTCTGAAGGTGTCCCTTTTTACGTTGACAGTAGATAGATATCCTCTTTACATATTTCAATACTTCTGGTACTAGCCATTGAGTTGGTACTTGGCTGCTTTTGAAATTAAAGAGGACAGTAGGACATACTTTTCATGTTCATTTAGGGCCCATGTTCAAGTTGGAATGCATTATTTTGCTGCATGCTTTTCTTTCTTCTTATTTCTTAACAAAAATATGTTTGTGTGGCATATTAGGACTTGGAAGAATTAATGAAGGAGGTTCAAGAGGCTAGAAGGATCAAAATGCTGCATCAGCCAAGCAAGGTCTGTGCTGGATCTTTGGTGAAAATTTCTTTCTTGATGGAACATTCTAGTCACCAAATTAATTTGCTTCACTTTTTATGTAATTCGGTGAAGTTTCTTCTAACATAGTTGAGGCTCATTAGTGGCTTCTCTAGAGTTGTTTATCTATTTCTCTAAGCCTATCACGAGTCTATAACTGCATTTCAAACCGATACTCAACAATCATAATTCTTGAATTGCTTTCAGATGCATGTATATGTCCATTTTCAGGACCAAGTTCTTGGAGGTTAGAACTATCAACGTCCCCTTGTGTTTCCTTGAAATGTAGTTCGCTTCTGCAATAAAAATTAAATGTGCAGACTTTTTGGATGGGCTTGGGCCATGTTTTGAGTTATCCAATAAATTCAAGGGAAATTGAGTTTCTAGGATTATGTTTTATACTTCTCTGGAATGCTTGTGATGACCTATAGGTTTCAGAAATTTCAAATTTGTGGACGCACATTCATTTATTGATCACAAGTGAATTGAACTTATTTTTGTAGGTTATGGACATGGAACATGAGCTACGAGCATTGAGGATACAACTTGCTGAGAAGTCTAAATGTTCTCTGCAGCTTCAGAAGGAGGTATTGTTGTTGTTGTTAACATATATGTGTTGGCCATAAATAGATCTTGCAGCATAGCTCTCACTTTACTGCATGTTTTAATATGCTTTGCTGTTGCTACTTTTCCACCATTATCCAATCTTAGAATTTTCTTTTATCATTTGACTTGTATAGTTTACCTCTCCCTAATTGTGATTTCCGTCATTTGTTTCCCAGCCAATAGGTTGTTAAGCTCTCTGATTTCAGAATTTTGTTTAAAATCTTCAAGAAAGTAGAAGTATCTGAAAATTTGGGGCAATACATTTAAGTTGTTAGTTTTCATAATTCAAGCATTTAAAAGTCTTTGAATGGTTCAGGATCTGGTTTAAGCTTTGATGAATGTTATATGCTTTTGTCAGAGTGACTCAATGGCTAGAGGAAATTCTTTATGCACGCTTCCTTCTAAAAACATTTCTTGTGATATTTGGTTATGGTCTCTTGTATTTGACTCTCAGTTGTAATTTCCATCATTTTGTGGTTTACTTCTTTGCATATTAAACTTGTTGAATAGTATATATCAGAGAATTGACTAAATATTATGTTTCCCCCCTATCTTTCCCAGCTTGCGAGGAGCAGGAGAGGCGAGCAGAGCATATTCCATTTATTTGAATTAGATGGCTCTGAAGCATTAGGTTCATGTTTGCGGATCAATCCTTGCTCTGATAATGCTCCAGAACTTTCTGAATGTTCCATTCAGTGGTATCGTCTATCATCTGAAGATGTCAAAAAGGCGCTTATATCAGGTTTCCATCTTCAATCATTTTTTCTCTTCTGGATGCTTTGGACAATTGAACAAAGTACAGTAGATGCTTCGTGACTGATTCTATTTTATCAGAGGATAGTGTTTCTTAGTGCCTTTAAGTTACTTTAGTTGCTGTCCTTTAGATTTGATCTAACCATTGTCCACCCTTAGTGAAATAATTGTCATTTTGTGATTGAAACAGTTGCTATGAGGCATGAAATCTGTCAATACATGAAGTAAAATGGATCATATCAAACTTTTTGCTAGGCAAACAAATTGTGGGATGGAATGCTGCCTGTACTCCAAATCAACTATTAATAAAGAATAATTTATTTAGGAAATGAGGCGTGGGAATCCCATAAATTCAGATTTCAGTATCTAGATATAGGAATGTTTGCTTGTCTGAATCAATGGCTTCTGTTATCTAGTATGGCTAAAGTAGAATATGGCATGAGTTATGTGAAAATGGTTGCCCTGTAAATTTAGATGAATTGACAGTAAATTAATCGGGTAACAAGTTAAGCATTTTGATATTGAATTTGGGAAGAGCCGCAGAGAGGGTTTGAATGAAATTGCCTTTTGTTAGTGAGTGCTTGGCGATTCATAAAGTAGAAAAGCATTGTTACGACTGTTTATGATTTATGCTTAGTTATCATGAATATTGCATAAAATAGACTACTGACTACTTTCAGTAATTTTACTCTTCACAGGAGCAACCAAACCAGTTTATGCTCCAGAGCCTTTTGATGTTGGGCGAGTCCTGCAAGCTGAAATAATTTCTGATGGCCAACAATTCACTTTGACCACTACTTGTGCCATTGATCCTGGTCTGTATTTGATCTGCGTCTCTAATTTGGTTTTTGTTTTCCAATTTTTATTAACCCAGCTCGACTAAGCTTTGAGCCAAACTAGTTGGGCTGGCTACATAATCATCTTTCTCCTGTCAGCTCTGTTTTCTGCCAAGCTTCCTATGTTATTTTCAATTTTTTTTCCTTTATGAAAATTGGTAAATAAAATTCTGTGGTTCCCTCTTTTGTATGTAAAGTTATGAACCATGCATTTACATAAGATAAAATAAATAAATTATGAACCATGTGTTCGCATAAGATAAAATAGCTGATGTAATTTTGTGACCAGCTGCTGGTCTCGGAAGCTATGTAGAGGCACTTGTGCGAAAACATGATGTTGAATTCAATGTAAGTTGTCTTAATACTGTTTCAACTTTCTCTTTTTTTTTTCACTTAAGTAGCTAAACACGTCAGGTTCAATATTTGGGAATTATTCTTTCATGTTACCTGAACACTCATATTGTGCTTCTTTGCAATAGTCATTTTGGTGATTCTAATCACCATTCTGGCGTGTTGGATTGGTTGTGGGTCAAGTTCAGCCGGGCTGACCATTGTTGTTGGTCATTTTTTTTTTAAATTGAACTCAGTCCAACATCAAATCCCTTCAGATGCTCACATGATATAGGCAAAAGTGCTTGTGTGCATGGTGATTGGATATTTATTTTCTGTCCGTTCCTGAATCCTGAGGGCTTGCTGATGTTTTTCCTTCTACCGTACTTACTGCAATATGTCAGTGAAAGGGAAATGATATTTGACTATCTGCTACTTTGTGCAATGAAGGTTCTTTGACTTTTATGGCCTTGTGAGAGTGTGCATGCCATAGAGAAAATAGGAAAAGATTACATTGAGATTCTGAGGTTGTTAAGAATTTGAGGACGCAACCTAGTTTATAGTAAGAATCACAATGAGGGATGACATTGGGAATGGTTAGTTTGGTGCCCCATTCTGCTTCTGTTATTGATTTGCGGATGTTATTTTCTTAACCATTGTGAGGATCAGGGTGGCATTTAGACTCCCATCAATTCTTTGCTTTTCCTGGAGCATGGAAACTTACACGTCCTAGTCTTGTTTAATGCATGTTGTTGTTACTAAAATGCAATGGGGTGTGCGGGCATCATGGATCATTGAACTGATGAATGTGACCGAAGCGAAAGCATGAGACTTCACCTCTCCTGTTTTGCAAGAGCCATTGAGCTACAAGCTCATGGGTTGAGAGCGTCATACTAATAATAACTCTTCAAGGATAACTTACTGAAGTTTAAAATCGTCCTTATGGAAATTTATAGAGGTTGTTTATCCTGTTGTCCTTTCATTGTGGGCCTGGGTTAAATGAAACTGAATCATTTATTTTTTTATAAAAGTGATCATAAGGATTAAGGAGGCCATTATTCTCCATTGATTTTGTTTACTTTACAGGTAGTTGTTACCCAGATGAATGGGTTGGATCATGCATCAGAATCTATTCATGTGCTTCATGTCGGAAAGATGAGGATGAAGCTTCGCAAAGGGAAGTCAACAATTGCTAAAGAGTACTACTCTACTTCAATGCAGGTATAAGGGGCTGTTTCAACCTTTATCTTGAGATAAGATGGTTCTCAAAAGCTCATACCTTAAATTCTTATTTGCTTTTATTCTTATTTGATTGCAAATGTTTTGGTCCATCCTCTCAGGACAGACACATGCACACACACCTCATATGTGCCTAAAACGTTATTGACAGTTATGTTGGACATCAGCCTCCTAATTTGGTATTTATAGCACATGACACAGCCATTACTCACACTATTCTTGTGCTTTAGCTGTGTGGAGTTAGAGGAGGTGGGAACGCTGCAGCTCAAGCATTGTTTTGGCAAGCAAAGAAAGGGGTTTCCTTTGTATTAGCATTTGAATCAGCAAGAGAGAGGAATGCAGCCATCATGCTTGCAAGGAGGTTTGCTTTTGATTGCAATGTAAGTGTGTCAAAATTTATCTTGGATTCTTGGATTAAAATTTTGTCTGCGAAGCTGATTCTTCTTCTTTCGTCTTTCGGCATCTTCCACAAATGAAGTAACCCCTTTTTTTTTTTTTTTTTGAACTATTGGAATGTCAGATTATGCTCGCCGGGCCAGATGACAGAGCTCCTTTAGGAAGTTAAACCAACCTCCATACTGTTTTGTTTCACTAATTGTAATTAAGTTGAGTTTGCACATGAATCATAGGTTTGTAATAGTAGGATTTGGCATGCATGATTGTGTTGTGGTCTTGTGGGCCTCCACCATTCTTTTTTCTTCTTCATTTTAATTTTTCCTGCCCCTACGAAGGCATTGTTTTTTTTAATTTGCCTTTTAATAGTGTTAACATATTCCCACTTAAAATTGGAGATGGATTGCAGCTGTCTCGATTCTGTTGAATGGTTTTTGTATGATGGCTACACAATTGATGATTGTTGTAAGAGTTATGTGCTGTATTTCTGCTAGAAGCTTAAGAATCCTGTGTCTGATATGCTTTTTGAAGTTTAAAACTATGGAAACTGCATTGAATATGCTTGGAATTGTTTCTATATGATGAAGCTTTCACGTCCCACATGAAAATCTAACCAAATAATTCTCTGATTCGTGTAATTGAATAAGCAATATCTTCATGAGACGTGTATCCATCCAAAATAGATGGAAATGTCAAAAACTGATCCACATTGGGCATCACAATCCCTACCATATCATGTTTGCCAGTTATTCTTCCAACAAACGATACAGAAAACATGCACCTCTCTCCGGGTACCAAATAAAGCTCAGATCATGTTGATATATGATTGACCAGTTGTCTCTTTCATTACAGGTAAAACCCAGTAAAAACAAAGCAAGAAATTTGCCATTGCTGAGCTTCATCACGGCGGTTTCCATATTTATTACAGTCTCTCCAACCAGCACAACATGGCGACGACCACTAGATATTGCTCATATTTTTCTCAAATTTCAGCTATTACGGTTGCCGGACATGGTTCATTTTTTTATTTTGCTTAGAAATCTATTTTTCATGCAAAACACTAGAAAAGAATCTAAATAATTTGACAAACCCCTATATGGCATTTAAAAACCTAAAACACATCTAAATAGAATTTTCCTCGTCAAATAAAACTTGTTAATACTAAAATTGATCATTTTGGTGGGATGAATTGATGTCAACGATGATTTTCTCTATTTACCATAATAATCCAACGATCTCTCCCTTTTTTCTCTAAAATCAGGAACTAAAAATAATAAAAATAAACTTTTATAGCAAAATTGAATTGCAAAAATATTGAAGGATTGAATAGGTATAATTTTATTAAAATATGAGGACTAAATTAAAATTTTTGTGAGAACTTTGAAATTATCACTCATTCACAATGTCTTTTATACTTTGATCATCTGTCTTTCAATTTGTTTTTAATCAACAAATTTGATTTAATTGTGTTTTAATTTGGCCAAAAAAATTCAATCGCGGAAAAAATTGAGTAGTGAGTCCACAATAAAATATGAGAGGATGAACAATGTTTGTATGCACAACGTTTTATCCAAAACATTTAGGGTTTTCTATGACTAGCTATTTGACCCGTGTTCCACCGTAAGTTGAATATTTTTTTCCAATAAAAAAAATTAAATACACAGACTTTTCAGACATGTTTCTTTACATAAAAGAATTCTAATAATAAACCAAGAAGCCTTTGCAAACATATAATTAAATAAATCGAAAATCATCTGTGTAAATAAATAAAAACAAAAATCTTAAACAACAACTAAAAATAAAACTTGAAAAATCAAGAGACATGTATAGATCAAGATATTCGATCTTGCATACAAGTCATTTACTCAGTAGTGTTTAATGAATTTATTTATCAAAATTATTTGTTTATTAAATCAAATAATAATAGAAACAAACAAACAAACACTTAAAATTGATTGAATAAAATAAAAAGATAAAAAACTATTATGAAATGGTGCACATATTAGAAAAAATATCCAAAAATAAATATTTTTTATTTTTAAAAATAAAATTTATCTATATAAAAAAATTTCATAGATGACTCATAATAATCTTTTTATATATTAAATACATACAAAATAATTAAAAACAAATCTCCATTTATAAAAGGCTAAATAAGAAAAATAAAATATCATATAGGGGTATTCATTGAAATATAAATTTAAAAATTATTAAAATAAAACTTACAGAAAAAAGCTATCAATGTTTTTAAAAATATTAGAAAAAAAAAAAAAAAGATAAGGTGCTGTTAGGCGCATGTGGGCCTTTAATTTTAAAAGCTGATGGCCCCATATATCTTTCAAAATTTGATTTCTCCATATTCTGACTACTTTTTGTTTTTAATTTTTCCAATAAAATATGTGATCACATTAAATAAAAAAATTAAAAATAAAATTAAAAATAAAAATTTTGAACAATAAATCCATATTAAAATGCAAGACAAACACATGCACAATGTCTAGAGTTTTGTATGATGTAAAAAATCCACCCACCATGTTTGTCTCCAGGGAAGGTGCAGAATGACTCATGCTAAATGATTAAAGGTATGGAAATGATTGGGTTTGGAATAATTGATGCAGCAGCCAGAAGAGCAACTTTTGCAGCAGGTGGTTCTTCCTGAATGGTTATTCATAATCACTTGATGCTTGGGTGGTTCTTCCTGAAAGGTTTTTAATTTGTAAAGGAAGCATCTCCTTTACCTCTACTACACAGACAGATAGAGAAAAAGCCTTGGGCTGAATAAGTCCTCTCTTTGCCTCCTAGACCATATTCATGGGAGAAAAAGGAAAGCATCTCTCATGAGAGGTGTTTGTAGTCTTCATGAAGAATTAACAGAAGTAAAATTAATTACCATTTCTTCCATTTTGTTCACTTGATTTGTTGAACTGGGTTACCATTGTAGAACCATCAGAAGTGCAACTTTAATCATTCCAAGTAAGGCAAGGCAAGGCATCATGATGGTAGAATTCCCAGTATCTATTAGCATCAATAGTGAAAAATTAACAAAAAAAACTAAATCTTCTCAAGAAGTTACTGTACAATAAGACATAGATTAATGTAATTATAAATTCAAGATTAAAAAAAAATTGAACTATGCTTAGGATGAAAATTTGACTTTTAACCCTGACACAATTGTTTTTAGCATGTTTTATGAGGTTAAATTTGTCGATTTTTTTTAACACGGCAAAATTACTACTTGGACATTAGAATAAAAAAATATAATGCCTTTCACTCAGGGGTGTTTTAGTCATTTCATTCATTTTGAAATGATGAAATTACTTTGATGTCCTTGGAGACAAAAACTACATAACTCTCTCATAAGAGTTTTTTTGATCATTTTACATTAATTTTATTGTAAATCTAGTGGTTGCTGGTAGGTATTATAGTAATACACATATTAAATATTATTTAAAAAAATCTGACGGCGCGTGCAACGCATGCCCCAACATGTGGCTAGCTCTCGTGTCGTTCAGATGGTGCGTGCAAGGTTGTCTGACTACCAAATGCCGCCTTCAAGTGCGGCATTTATAAGATCCCAACTCCCTCGATCCGATGAGGCGACGCATGTTCCAAAATTCATGGTGGTTTGGCGTCGACGACCATTTCTTCCCCCCTGTTCTTCTCTCTTCCCCACCTATATTTTCCTGCTAGCTCCTTAAAAATTGAAGAACAAACATTTAATTTGTTAATTCTTCATATGTGATCCATTTTTTAATTATGATTTTTTTATTTTTAATAATTTTAAAAAATGGTATTCCTTTTCAACTTCACCCCTCTTAAATGTATTCATCTTTTAAATTTTGTCTTTATTCTTTTGATTGCTGTTTTTTTTAATTTCAAATCATTTTTTAAATTGATTATGTTTTACATTTATACTCTTATTTGGTTTTTTTCCTAACAAATTTAATCTTCATTCTTTTGATTGTTAATTTTTTGGTTTAACAAGTTTTTAGAATTTGTTCATAATAAACTTTTTAATTGGATTCGGACATGAGTACTGAGTTTTTAAAATTTGACCAGGTTTAAGACGTTTGTTCGGTTTGCTTGTTTTTTTCCCTTTGTCTGAGATAATTTTTTTTCCATTTCATCCTTCACTATTTATTCAAATGAAGTTTGAATTCCTTTTTTTTTTTCAACTTTTTTTGTGAAATTTTTTGGTCTTGAAAATGATCCTGTTATCTTGGATCTTTTTGTTTATCGTTTTTTGTTAGGTTTTTTAAGATAATTCTTTAAATTTATGTTTTTTCGTGATCCCTTCCTTCAATATATGAAATGAATTTTTTTTAAATAATTATGATGTTAGAATTATTTCTGTATTTCATATCCCTTCATTTGTTTTCTTTCAAATTTAGTTCTTATTTTTTTATTGTTTTATTTAAAATAAAATTTTAAAATTATTTTTATTTATTTGTTTTCTCTAGGATTTTTCACTAATTTTAAAAATTACTCAGGTTTTCTTGGATCTTTTAGTTATTGCTCTTTGTTGAATATACTTTGGCTAATCAATACTAAATTTATTAGGAATTGAGCTTTTTAATTAAAATCAGGTCTATAATTTAATGGGTTGCGTGTTTGAGACCTTTACCCAAGTTTAGAAGGTTTGCACGAGTTTTCTCGATTTTTTCCCCTTATTCAAAGTTGATGTTTTTTTTCTAGTTTTAAATTATTAATTGGTATGATGGCTCGGGGGTCTCAAATGTTTTTTCCTTGGCAATTTTGGGTCACAAATCTAGTACTATTTTAAATATAATTTCCATGGAGTGTCACCTTTTCTTCTATTTGAATCTTTGATTCATTGCTGGTTTGTTTCTATTCAAAATTCCATAACACAATAGATAAATTGAAAAGGAAAAGATTAGTAAGAATTAATATAGAAAAAAGGAAAAAGAGAATGAACATGTGGCTTACCATAAGTTTTGCTTTTATGTGATCATGGGTGAGTTGAATTGTACCAAATTCAGTTTGATCTCTCTATAATTTCAGCGGACCACCAACAATATCTTCTTTTTCCTCCTCTAATTTGATGTGATCATCTATAACTCTTCGGTATAAAACATCCAGTTCCCGAAAACTTCTTTCTAGTCTTGAATGGAGGAGACCTGTGAGTCTCTCTATAATCCAACCGTCTTTGGGAAAGAAATCAGCGGCACAGAAGCTTGCTAATATTGCAGAGGCTTCACGAATGACTTCTTCAAATCTTTTTCCATCGAACCCTTTGATCTCTTGAAAACTCTTTCCAAAAGCTTCCCTACAAGTAATGTTTGCAGTGAAAGACAAAATCTTTTCACTGAGGTCAACAGGGGTTACTGAAAAAGAATATGCAGAGATGGTGTCAATTAACAAAGCGACCTTTTCTTCTCTTATGAACAGAAATGACTGCACCCTCCTGGCACTGAAGAGTTCAAGAACACAAATCTCTCGCATCTTCCTCCAATAATCTCCATAGGTGTATGTGAAGGATACATCAGAATAGCTGTAAGATAGCCTCCCAGTGCCAACCAAGACAGGTCTACTGAAAGCATGTAGGTCATTAGTTTTCAAGACCTCTTTTGCAGCCTCGGCTGCGGAGATAACCACTGCTGGTACAGCACCAAGTTTAAGAAGGATGACAGGACCATATTTCTTGGAGAGTTGCCATAAAGATCGATGAGACAAGTCTCCAAGTTGGTGCAAGTTACCTATAAATGGAAGCCTGGGAGGCGTTGGAGGGATCTGCTGCTTGTTCTGTTTCTTTCTTATCAGGAGAAATATTAACAGGGAGAAAAACAGCACAAGAGGAAGCGACCACATAATTAGGGGATCATGACAAGCCATGACACTACTTCTTTGGGATTTGCCTTGAAATTCCTAGCTGCAACATTTTATATAACAAATCAATCAGGGGCAAAAAGCTGCATGGTTTTGTTCGTGTTCAACGTCATGGGTTCACCCTCTTTAACAAGCTATCATTGGTTGTGAAATGAACTTGTCTTATCTAGCAATTATAAGAGCATGTAAAAATTATGTCAGCAACACTCTACAGATGATAAACAATATATAAAGTCATTCATACGCATACTATTTTTTTTCCCGAAAAATTAAGGGAGAGAGGAAACTTCTAATTAAAATATTTATTATCTTAAAAATCTCTTATTCTTTATTCTCCAAGTTCAAGGTAACATCCAAAAATGGAAATACAAATAAGGGGAGGGTAGTGTTTTGTTTTCTTCAATTTTTTTACAGGCCAATGCCCAAGAAGACAAGAGATCACATTGGACTGGACATATGCGTGGCCTAGTGCCCAGGTCATACCTCTTACATTTCAAACCAAATTGACAAGGCCCAGACCCAAAACATATCTGAATCGCCCAATAAAGCCTTCGTTTGACTCGCAGTAGGTTTGGGTCTCATTAGTGAAGAGGAGGAGGAGGAAGAATCATTTTTCTGTAATGAAACCGAGGAATCTCTGTTAGGTACCTGTATCTTCTCTTTACCTGCTCTTTTCTATTTCTTATTTTACTCCTCCGCTTTTGTTTTTATCTTTTATATGGCTGTTTCTTCCCATATATATATATATATATATATAGTTTTGAGGTTTATATGGGGTGAATTCTTTTGGGATTTTCTTACTTTGTTGGTTTTTGCAACTGGGTTTGGAGCATGTAGTGCCGTCTGCTTGTTACCATCATGGTTTGTGATTTGTCTTTCTACTTGTGTTTGTTTAGTATTTTTTTTGTGAGATTTTCTATGGTTATTGTCTCTTGATTGATTGTGTTTGAATAGACAGAACATGATTTATTTTTTGTGTTTAAAAGTACGGAGGAGACATTGCATCCTGGGGCTAAGGAAAAATTGAGATTGCTAGGATGTTCTGTTTAGCTGGCTTGTTATTTCAGCTTGCACAAAATCCACCCTTTACAAACCCATAGTCTCTTTTCTGCGAAGGATCTAACTAGTGCTTATGGCCATCCTGATTATAATTTTTTGATGACTATTCTTCTTTGGAAAGGGAAGACCCGTATCAAAAGGTTCTTGAAACTAATAAAGAGCACATGGAATTGGAAGGGACTGAGTGTTGTATTTAGTGGATGAACTAGTGATCAAAGATGGCCACTCATTAGTTTCGTGAAATGCAGAATCTACCTCTCTGTTGATTTTTCAAGCGAAACGAGATATTAGCCGATGGTTGGAAAAGAATCAGACACCTCTTCTGCCTCTGGCATTCCTTGAACCCAAGGAGTGAAGAAAGGCTAACATGAATTTGCAAGGTTTTCAAGTTGTTTAGTTAACATATTATGATTCCTCATGTGATAGAGAGGATATACTGATCGAAAAGCTTTGCAAATTGTCTAGGGTACCTCAGCATCAACTCTCCATAGGTTATCCGTTATCCATAATGCTTCAATGTCAACCTTGTTTCTTGTCTTGTTGTGAGATGAACTGAGTGCTTATGGCTTATCTTGCATCTCAAAAATGTGGTTCAATATGTTGTTAAATTGGCTGTGATTGATAAGATGGGTCATGGAAGATAAATTCATGAAAAATGGTGACAGAGATGTTGTTGGCAATTAATCATCTGGTTAATTTAGGAAAGTGGTGGGTGTCATCAAAATTTAGCATTGTGAAAAAAAATTGTTTTGAGATAATACCAATCAGGAGCTTGCCTTTTTAGTCATCAAAAGCCATAAGGATCTTTGATAGTGATATATCACTTGGAGCTTTTTTTCTTTGTCCTTTGTGTTATAGAATCACTTCTGTCCCCTCATTCACATGGTATTGACATTATCTTTTTATTTGACAGACACGTGGAATATGAGCCTGTTGATGATATGATTTTACTGGTCCCTGAAATTTTATATTAAACAAAGGATTTTTCCTTTGAAATTGAACGTCCAAAGGTAAAGATAATCAGAAGTTCCATACTGAGATGGCCACTGAAGAGAAAACTCTAGTTGAAATATTAGAAGAAAACAACCTCATTGATCTTGCCAAATATGTAAAGTATGTCAGTGCTTCGCAGGCTGGTGCCATAGCAACATTTTCAGGTACAACACGTGACACCTTTGAGGGCAAAACAGTAGTGGAGCTAAGATATGAAGCATATGTACCAATGGCAATACGCCAGATGAAATCCATCTGTTCATCTGCTAGATCATCCTGGGATATCCACTCCATTGCTGTTGTACACCGCCTGGGTACAGTTCCAGTTGGAGAAATGAGTGTCTTCATTGCTGTATCGGCTGTTCATCGTGCTGATGCCCTGGATGCTTGTAAGTTTTTGATTGATGAGCTAAAGGCATCTGTTCCAATATGGAAGAAGGAGGTTTATTCTAATGGAGAGGTTTGGAAGGAGAATTCAGAGTTTATGGATAGAAAGCTGGAGCTAGGGAAAACAAATGGGAGCTGTTGCAGAAGAAATGTCAAGGTTGAGACACATGGCACAAAGAGTTGCTTTGGAGCTAAAGTCAAAGTGGCTGATGGAGCTGCAGCAGAGATTAGCACCAGTGATGCTGGTACTGAAGAAACAATCTAAAAGATTCAATACAATCACTCTATAAGAAGAAAAGGGAAAAAAAATTAAAACAGAGAAATGGGATGTTCCAAACTGTTTATACATGAATAATGTGCCAGCTTTTTAGCATATTGTCTCTCTAATAATCAGCTTAGCCTTTCAATCTGTACATTGTTGACATGTTGACTTGTCGACTTTGTTTTTATTATCACGGCTTAATTTTCAAATGGCGGCTTTGTATTGCTCTGCATATTGTTTTTGAAGATCAGAAAATGTAAATGGCACACCAGTTTCAGGCTTTCAGAGACTAAAAGATTAGCACAGCTAGACAAAGCAAATTACAATGCAATCAATCTAGCGTTGGCCAAAAAGTGTATCAATCCTGAACCGTATATGCCAGCAGCCAGTAGGCACGAGATGTGTAAAACACGTGCTTCTCAGTCCACTCACCATGAAAGAGAAAAATAGGAAGAACAAGAAGAGTTCAGATTCCAAAGTCAGCATCTTGGACTGAAGATGCAGAGATTAGCACCAGTGATGCTGGTACTGAAGAAACAATCTAAAAGATTCAATACAATCACTCTATAAGAAGAAAAGGGAAAAAAAATTAAAACAGAGAAATGGGATGTTCCAAACTGTTTATAC
>Ga0325404_1003157_pt1 | contig 17624 bp, 11 predicted proteins | sample PopdelMetagenome_18_FD_205664 | JGI IMG/M metagenome (GOLD analysis project Ga0325404, IMG submission 205664) | Populus deltoides microbial communities from Bellville, Georgia, United States - Xylem-Control-R1 | ecosystem: Host-associated > Plants > Phyllosphere > Stem > Wood/Secondary xylem... | reverse complement strand
ATAGGAAATTGAGATCTAGCTAGGAAAGGAAATGGGATAGCTGATAAGAACTTCAAAATGCATTGGAGTCCCATGACAATAAGATCATTACATGCGATGAAAAGGATCGAAGTGATGAATGACCAGATGATTGGATCATCTTCACCCCTTGATAATCACATTGCAATGTCTACAGGGCTGCAAGATCAATCCAAAACAAACAATGACTCCTCTGCTTGAATATGTTTCAAATCAGAAAACGTTATTTAATTATAAAATATTGACACAATCTGAGCCATCACAGCGGGGATAGCTCAGTTGGGAGAGCGTCAGACTGAAGATCTGAAGGTCGCGTGTTCGATCCACGCTCACCGCACTTGCTTTTTACTAATTCACCATTCCTCCTACAATCTGCGTGTACATTTTTTTAGCACTCTGTATTCCATGGAACAACTTGGCTTTCTTCTATGGAAACTGCAAAATTCATAGAAACGGGAAGGATTTTATTCCAAAGGAGTTCAAGATTGATGGATGAGGATGACCTTCTAGCACCTCACTTGTATGAGGGAATCAAGTGAAGCACATGTTCGTATCCTGCTTTTCTTGGCCTGCCATTGTCATGGAACTTGTCCATGATTTTTTTGCCATTGTTTCAAAACCAAAGAGCATGCATGCATGCATTCATTCATTCATGATTTGAGGGCAAGTCAAAGATGTGAACTTACATCATGTAAATGTAATTACATATCAAACAGCAGATAGGAATCAATTCAAATCAATTTTGGACTGTATTTTCTGTTGGCCAATCATATGATGTCAACCCACTGCTGAAGTACATTTGCCAGAGACCTATTTGCAGAACTAACAAGCAGTACGACCCCATGAGTTCGAGGGAGTTCCCTTTGCGGCAGGACTAACACGACCGCATTTCTGAACCACTGTCTAGTAATAAATGGTTGGTTCCAAGCTCCTACACTTGGAGACTCCAAGCAATAGTTATGTGATGAAGATTTGAAATTTTTTAACAGGCAACAACAAACATTACATTTCCTTATCATCTGTCAACAACGGAGAAAAACAGGAAAAAAACTTCATCCTCATCACCAACAACGCCAGAGATGTTCAGAACAATTCTTCCCCTTAAATAGAAACAATTTGCAAATTGTAATAAATATTGCTAAAAGAAATCAAACTCCAGGTAATTATCAGAACCTTTTTGACCCGGAGCAGCTGCAACTGTTGTGGCCTTTTCACTTGTTGATGCTGGGGCAGGTATCCGCTCAATCTCAACTGGCTTAGGGATCTCGGGTGGGGTAGCACAGCGTATTAATGCCCAATTCACGCCTTCAAAGAAGGGGTGTTGCTTTATTTCAGTGGCGCCTCGTTTGGATGCTAATCTATGCTGTGGTTCTTTTACAAGCAAACCCCTTATGAGATCCCTAGCTGCAAAACTGACAACCGGTGATTCTGGGAATCGAAGAGGCTGGCCAACAACATTGAACAATGTGGCTCGGTTTCCAGATCCCTTGAAGGGAGTTTTCCCGAATAAGAGTTCATATAGAAAAATTCCAAAAGTCCACCAGTCAACAGCACTTCCATGACCTTCACCCTTGATGATCTCAGGTGCCAAATACTCGTGGGTTCCAACAAAAGACATTGACCTTGCATCTGTTGGCTCTGCTATGAGCTCGGGTAATGGACTGACTTGATTTCCTAGTTCATTTTTGGGTTTCCTATCCTTCTTGGACTTGCTAGAAAAGAGGCGGGGCCCAAAGCATGTTGTAGGAGCAACACAGGATGGCTGGATGCATGAAGGCTCAATACAAGCTGGCTGAACACAGTAAACAGGGTTCTTTCGAAATGGGTCAGCCTCAAGAGATGCTGTTTTGACAAGTGTTGGGCTCACAGCACAACGGAGGGAAAGGTCGAAGTCGGAGAGCATTATATGTCCATCATCCCTCACAAGGACATTCTCTGGCTTAAGATCACGGTAAATGATCCCAAGCATATGCAAATATTCCAAAGCTAGCAGAACCTCTGCTACATAAAATCTGCAAGTTGGAAAGATTAAAGATGGTCACTTTCAAGTGTTTATGCAGGTATGAAGAAAAATTCAAGGTCAAACAAGTGATGAATTTCAGATCGCAAAATGAGCCAACAATGGGACAGGGGTTCTCTTTCTTTGAGAAATTCCACATGTCCAACTTACCAAACACAGAGACCAAGATTTTTAGCTCTTTCAGTCTAATGTTGTCCTTCAGGGTAGTTACATCTTCTCAAAGCTTTATCATTCAGGAATGACGGTAATAATTCATCCATCAATTACTGGACTTCTCAAACATTCTAAATTTATACAAAATTTACTGTTGGTTTAAAAAGAACTGATAGTTTAAGCCTATATCAAAATTTACATCAAGAGCGCAAATGCAACTACGTATCAAACTTCCACAAAATAAATCAGTTCCAAAATGACTCTACATCTTGCTTTAGATTAGTTACTTGCGCTCCATTTTGCAGTTTGAAGATGCATAAGTCACTAAAATGTAAACTTTGCTAACTGAGAAGAATCATCTAGGATTCACAAAGAAGACACTAAAATGTAAAATTGTTCCATTTAATTAACATATCAATTATTATCAGAACGATTTTAAAGACAGCAAAAACAAACATCCTATTTTCATGGAAGATCTACCTGAGGAAGTGGCATATAGCACTTATACAGATTCTGCAGCATTAAGCTCCAAAAGATAATTATATTCTGCTCCCTTTTATTTTACTTCCAGTATTTTAAACACAAGTTATATTCCTGCAGCAGATCCTAAGAGTACAACCATGGATAAAATTATATGCTTTATGGTGGCACTTCCAAATTTATAAAATATAGATCCAAACGTAGGTCAGACACTTTCTTCCCAACTATGAAAACTGTTGTCATGTTAGTAGCAAATAAAATTTCCAATTCCATGACTTCTGTATAAAAATAACACTATAAAGAATCAAAGTTCACTTATCATACTTTACTGCCTGCTCCAGAAAGTGTTTCCCTGGCTGCCTCTGCCTAAGAGTGTGCAAATCTCCTCCAGGACAGAACTCCATTAACAGACATGAAAATTTATCTGTTTCAAAGTGGGTGTAGAGCGACGGAAGGAAAGGGTGGTCCAAAGATTGCAATATTTCTCTCTCTGTCTGAGCCCGAAGCAGCTTCTTACGACTGGCAAGAGAACCTTTGTCCATTACCTTCATTGCAAAATAACACTTAGTTCCACTCAGCTCAGACAGGTATACACTACCAATATCCCCACAACCCAACCTCTTCAGCAGTCTAAAATGACTCAAACCTAAAACCCCATCTTTTGCTCTAACAGCTTGGATGGCTTCCCATCTCAAGTCATTTGCTTTGTGAGGTTTGTTGATGCTACTACTAAAGCTACTACAAGTGCTTTCATCACTAACATCGCTGCTGGTGCTTCCTCTACACAAACTCCTCTTGCCACTCTCAGCATAATCAACACGGTCACTCATTTTGGCACTTCCACTCGTCTTAGCCAGGCTGCTGGTTCCATCACTAACTTTGGCAGATACCGAGCTGTTTTTTACACTTCCATATTCTGATATTTTCTTCTCTTGGTCAACAGAAACATCCTGTGAGCCTCTAGTCTCATTGACAATAGAATCCACCTCAATTGATGATTGTTCAAGACAGGGCAAGGAAGAATTTGATTCCAACGTATTACTCAAAGACTCAGAAACCCCCTCTTGATTAGATTTTGGAAGCTTTTTATTTTCAGAAGCTTCTAACAAAACCTGCTTTGGCATATTTTCTACTGAAGATTGCACCTGCTCATGATTAATCAGCTGGGGCTTGCTCGGCTTTGAGCCCTGCAAAGACAAATGCCTGAGATCAGTGACATCCGCTCTTTGAAAACCAGCTGTTTTCTGGTGCTGTTTTGAGGATGCTTTGCTACCAGTTTTTGAGGCCATCAGACAACAAAGTTCCAAAACTACATCAGATTGAATGAATCCACTTTACAGCACCCGGAACTTGGAATCATATCTGCCCACTGGCAGCCCCCCAACAATGTTGTTATCCAATTTTTCCAATAGCATCAACTATTCTGTCAAAAGCATTAGAATAAGTTACATATCAAGTGCAACATAAAACCTAAAAACCAACTCTTATGCAAAAGAAAAAATATACATGCATATTTATAGAGGTTCATGACACCCAAAAGACACTGATTTAGGTGCATAACCATATAGAAGACACCCAAAAGACATTATGGTACGAAATATAAGTAAGATGGATGGAAGAATACCAATATAGAAATGATAGCATAACCAACTCTAATTTCATTTGGCCTAAACACTACATCACAAGTCAGATCAGAAAAGACCACCTACACATTATCTATTAGGGCACTTAAGTCTACCTAAATTAGGTCAAAACACAAACTTTCAAGAAAAAAACACAGACACAAACCTAAAAAATAATCACAATAAAATTAATTATTTCCCTGGAAGAAGAAGAGCATTCAATAAAAAAGCAGCACCCATAGTTTGATGAGATGACACTGAAGAAAAAATTGAACAAGAACAAAACTTCAAAGCTAGCAAAACAAACTCAACATGCAATCATTTCTCACCAAAAAGGAGCACAAAAACCAGGACCATCAAAAAGACAAAAATGAAAAACAAGCATAAAGGATTCAAGGACCGCAAAAAAAGAGAGTAAAGAATAAACCAATCAAGTCAGCAACTAACATAATGCATTCTCAAACAAGCCCAGTAAAACAGCATGATCAAATGTTATTTAAGCAAAGTTCAGATCTTGATCACAAAATCACTACTTTTAGCCAAACCCCACAATAGATCCAAGCCAACAGCGGAAACCCAGATGAAGAAAAGAGCAAAAAAAATAAATGAAAAACCCATTAAAGAAAATGAGAGATGAGCAGTGGAAGAAAGTACCTGGCTTGAAAGATCAGGAAAGCTGAAAGAAGATTTGAACTTTAGCAACAAAAACACTGTAGACAGAGAGCTCCTTGTAGCCTAAATAAGCTTGTCTGAAGAAAGAAAGAGAAAGAAGAAGCTGAAACTGTGTTTCTGGTGGACTATTGGGCAGAGAGAGGGAGAGAGAGAGAGAGTCAAAGTAAAGCTATAAAGCTAAAGTTTTTCTTTATTTTAATACAGATAGAAATACAATAATTTGATTGGGTGTTTTTTTGGAGAGAAAATGAAGGGTGGATGGATTTTTGTGTTTTCTACTTTTCTTCATTTCAATCTGTCTAAAGGCAATTTCACCGAAGCTGATGGATGCGGACCCAAACCTAATTGAATGAGTAAGAGATTTTTTTACCCAAATTATATTGGGGTGAAAATCAAAGGTAAAATATCGGGTTAAAAGTTGGATATGGATATTAATTTATCAGATCTAACTTGAAATTAATTAATTAATTAATTTGAAGTTTGTAAAAATACTAAATAATTATAAATTATAATATCTAGGTTCAGGTTATAAATGCTCGATAGTTTCTAGAAACTCTATTCTCTTAAATTTGAATATAGAAATTCGTATTCAATGTTAGGGTAGAATTTAAATATTTATTTTGAATTTGAATCCGAATATAAAACTCAATTTATAAATATTTATTTTTATTTTCATATGTTTGTAATCCATCGTGTTTTTTTGAGGTTATGAAAATAAAATAAAAAATAAATATATACCTTCTTTCCATCTTCATTCCATTGAAATGATAGAAAGGCCCTACGTACCTTTGTGTATCTGAAAAATGAAAAAAAATGCCTCTCTTTTTTCTTTGATGATAGAGTAAAAAAATAAAAATAAAAAAATATTCTAAAATTAGGTATGTGACTGGTGAGATCTTTTTAGATATTAAAAAATAATTTTTTATATGTTTTGAATAGTTTTGGTATGCTAATCTAAAAAATAATTTTTTAAAAATAAAAAATATTATTTTAATGTATTTCAGCATGAAAAACAAACACTTTGAAAAACAACCGAAACCATCCTCACAAACAAGTACTAGTAGTCTAGGTTATGTTTGGTAATTTATTTACAATTTATTTTTGCAAAAAGAATATTTTCATTAAATTGATTACAGATGCGTTTTTATAACATATCTACGTTTAATTACTTTTATTTATGAAAATATCTTAAGTTCCTATTTCAATATATATATATATATATACAGGTGTCGTGAAATAATTAATCGACCCTTATTATATATATAAAAAGAAAAAAAATAGATTACAAAGTCATAACGTGCAGGAAAAGGAATATTGTATGGAGAGAAATGTAATTAATAAAGATCACAAAGTGGAATAATATATTTAAGAAAAAAAGTCGGCATATTTTGTATACTTAAAGATTACACGCTATGATGAGGAATATCGTGTTCTTGTTAAGCAAGGCCTTTCCTCAATTTTAATTTTTTTATTTTTTATTTTTTTTTGAGGTGCTGCAGGGAATTGACATCTTGTAAAAATGAAAAGTAAAAATATTGTAGGTATCAAGAATTTAAGTTTATAGAAAAAAACAAAACTAGTAAAATAAATAATATATGTTTTATCTTATAAACTATTTATTTATGCTATGTACTTTAATTTTGTATTAAAATAAAAAATTATATATTCGTTCGCTATATAGATAATTTGTTTTCTAGTACGAAATACATACATAAAAGAGTTGGGATTTTAGGGTAGATGTGATCGATATTCATTAATTAATTTTGATTATTTAGATAAATTTGTTTGGTTTGTTGTAATAATTCAAGGATCAAAATCAATCCAGAAAACAGCAGCAATCTGGGCAGGGACACAGCAGGCCAGAGAACAGCAACACAGGGTTTGAACATTTGTAGAAAGAATGAATTCCACATGGGTAGAGCCATGATGTTGTCTTTCCCATGGTTTTTTTTTTTTTTTTAAAAAAAAACAATTATGGTCGTATGGGAAAATATTTGACCCAAATACAAAGTAGGGAGTACCATCATTTATGCCGACATTAGGATTGCTGGTTACCTAAAATGGGTATTAGCTTTGGTTTAACATCATGGGAAATGGACCAATGGTCGGATGGCAATGAAAGTTGGGTGTTGTTATTCAATTCGGTCCGATTTGGTGAGTTAATTTAGTTATTTATTGATCTAGAACATGATCTAAGCAGTGTTTTAAATTAAATTAAATAGATCTATTTAATTTGGTCAAAACTTAATTTTATTTAAAGTTGATATAAAATATTAAAATAATATCATATCATTTTAAATTAATTCAAATAAATGATAGATAATTTGTGACGACCAATAACCCAAGTCTTGCAATGTAACATAAAGTCTAATAACTTCAAGGATGGGGATGGTCAAGAAGAAAGAGAGAAAGAGAGAGGGGGTAGTTGTTGATTACCTAAAATGGGTATTAGCTTTGGTTACAAATAGACAAATAAAATCATGGGAGATGAACCAATGGTTGGATGGAAATGTTGGGTGATGTTATTAAACATGAAACAACCTGCTGACTCAATCTAATATTTTATTGATTTAGAATTTAATCCATATCAAATTTTATATTAAATTAAATAGGAATTAACCTGATTAAGTTAAAAATTAATATATTTTTAAAAAATTTTAAAATAATATTATTTTAAATTAATTCAAGTAAATTCATGTTTCGAGTTGTGGATCAAATAACTTGCCGGGATTAATAACTTTAATGATGGGGGGTGGTGAGAGATAGGGTGGGGAGAGAGTGGTTGTGTTCCTCAATCACCCGGTGATGTGGTGGCCCAAATGAGAGATTGAAATAGTATTGCATTGAAGGTTTGATTGTAAAGTGGGGATTATCGAATTTAAGGTTGTCAATGGGAAGGGGGAACCCTTTTTTTATTTCTCTTCAAAAAGCAAACTAATTAACCAGCACCGGGAATTACCGTGCTGTGCCAGCATAAGCCAGGCAGGGCCCTAAACCTATACCGTCCATGTTCTGATGGGACAAGGCATCCCATGTAGATCACTCGTGTATGAGCGAGAGCACAAGGAGGGAGAGAATTAATGCACTTGTGCTTAATCAAATGAATTACAGCATCTTTTGGGAAGATCTTGATTCCAATTCTTGCCAATATTTCTGCCTCCATGTGTTCGCTCCAATAAACAATCCATTGAGGAGGGAGAAGACCACTTTTACGATAATTAATACCTAGCTAGTTCTTCGTTAGGGCTACACAGAACAGGAATCTCACATCCGTATGTATGATCAGGTCCCAGTAAGTGACCATTGATTATGATAAACACAAGTTGGTAAATGAATTGATTGCAATTCAATATCAAATATCCCAGCAAATACAAATATCTTCCTCTTGCAAATGCTCTCTTCTACTGCCCTTCATTTATGTGCTAACCAAATCCTCTCTACAAATCGTACGGTATAACATCTATATAGACTGTTTTTAGTTAGTATTTCAAGATGAAGAGGATAAATATAGAAAAAAACAAAAATATATCTTATTAAAAGGGTGAAAACAGATATATAAAATAAACATGCATGGTTTTTTAAAACAAGAAATACAAGAATTATACGTGCCTTGCTTTGTCTGTTCTAGCTAGGTATATCCACAAGGCAGTGACTTCAATATCATCTTCTACTTACTAACATTTGACTTCAAAGGCGTTCAACAACAACACCAGCCAGCCAGGCAGCTTAACAAGCACCCAACCCCCCTTTTCATGTCTTGTTCCTTTCTTTTGTCCTTCCTTGTACTCCATGGAACTTAGGCAGTTTGACGTGAGGCAGCAACATCGCACTGCATTGCTTTTCCTTTTTCTTTCTCTTGATAAAAAAAACAGAAAGATTTTATAAAGAAGAGAAAGCTTACAAAAATGAGCTCCCTGACAGTACCAACAGTAACAGGGTGAAAAAGAGAACAGTAGAATCTTCAGCTTGCTGATAAAGGCGCAATGCAAAGGCGTCCCAAAGAGATATTTGACCAGCAGAGATTGCCTTGGCAACTTACCTTGAGGTGTTAATTAGTCCATGTAGCTACAATTAGGTTAAAAGGGGGTCGAAGCTTGAAAACATACATAATTCGGATATTTATAAAGTTAGCAAGCCAGGACAGAAAGAAATCAAGAAATCGACTTTGGCAACTTTCCCTTTTGCCAATCTTTTGTTGGCTTTCTCTTGTCTTTAATTGGACATCTTTGCTGGCTCCAGTCCTCATCCAAAATGGTCGACGACCCACAGCCACAAGGCTCTTAGCCACTTTAAGACGAGGATGAGGGTACTGAATTAGTCTGTGGGTAATTAATCAAGGGTTACTGTGCCGCTCTTTTAAATATATATTGACCTGCAGCTGATCAGTACCCCTATATATCCTCATCGGCCTCTCCCCTTGCACTCATCATCGATAGCTTCACCAAGAAAACTACACATTCCCAGGATCGCCATGGGTGATATGGAAGGATTTGGTATTGTATTCAATAATATTCCCAAGGATAAAGCATGAATTAAGTGGGGAAGAAAACAAAGTCCTATCCATCCATCCACAAAGCTCCATGCAAGCATAGAGGTGCGAGCTGAGCACGCCACAGCACATGCATCTCCATGGTTAAATACAATATTTTCGAACCCAAAAGAAGCTGCATGCAGTGGTCCTTGTTTTTTAAATTAAATTATCATCATGTATGTATACAGTAGTCATCGGAAAAAAAAAACTCAAGCCTCTGATCATGGTGCTGTGAGCAGTGCAGGGCATCAGATCCTGAAACGTGTCTTGCATGTGAAAACATGGGTCCACCAGACGACATCTGATGATCTCCATCATATAAAACAATGGTCATGTTCTTGTTCACCTCACAGATTTCTTTCTTGCTGGTCATTCGTCACAGATGCTCGCCGTTTGATGTGCTCACTCAATTCGAAGCATGAGCTATATATATATATATAGCATGTATAGTTGTCAAATCTGATTAGGGTTAAACCCATGAAAATATATATAGTTAAATATGCGCCGAAACTATCATAAATATTAAAATAATAAAATCAATTTAATATGTTTTCTTTTTTGTCTGAAATTAATACCTTGAAAGAGAGCCTTTAATACTGCATTACGGAATCAATAATCTCCCTGTTCTTGTTAGGGAGTGCCAATCACTTGAATTTAAAATGGAAATAGCATAAATACATGTGGATTGGTGGTCAAGTTGACATGAATACGGACATCTCATGAAAAAATTAAAAATACTTACAGAACAAGAGGGCACAGGGGAGGGACGGTGTGCATGGTGGGCAAAAGGAAAGATGATGAAGGAGGGTTTGCGAAAGGGGGACCTTGAGAGGGTTAAGAGGAGACCACACAAATCACCATCCTCTGAATGATCAATGAAGATGAGAGCAAAGCCTATTGGGCCCAGTGCATAGGCTAAGAAGCACATTGATTATTGCCCATGGGCCCTTAAATATAAATGCTTGTTTTGTCCATAGCAATGAAACCTGGCCTGGCTACTAACCTGAGTCTGGATCTGGATTACGGGTTAGAAAAGATAATCCAAGTTAATTTATTTAGATAACTCCAAATATAAATGCTAGGCCATTGTTTGTGCATTAGGCAAACCTGACATAGATCCATGTTTGCTAGAAGCTTGAACAACTAGCTAGGGCCCATGACAATTCTAGATGTAGGATCAAAGCAAAAGCTTGCTGTCCTGTTTGCAGCAAGAAGAAGGATTTATGCTGGACGATTCCTCAAGACAGGGCTTCACCATGGCACCATTTTTTGAGACAGAGAGTCCTTCAACTGCAATCCAGTTTGTAGCAACTTAAGCATGTTTTGCCTTGCACTATTTCAGTTTTTGTTGCGACCTGGAAATTAAACACTGTCCCACTCCATGTTTCCAAGAATTAAAACACACTGGGACAAGGCTGGCTCATCATCAACATAATCTCTTATCTAGTTTCTGTGTGTGATCGATGGTCACCTCACATGGCTGCTAGCCTGCCATGTCTTTGTACGAATAAATTGAAGAATCTTTCCCTGAACATTTATTTTTGTATCAGTATTGAGTTGTTCTTAGGCTGACTGAAAATAACTAGTAAGATGGTTGACAATTTATTTCTTTGATTGGAATATTTGAAGTGTATTTTTATATATATATATCACTTTATCTTAAAAATATGACTTCTATATCGATATATAATTTGTTTAAGAAAATTAATTCTTATATAAATTTGAATAGTTTGAAATATATAAAATAAAGTAAAATAAAAAAAGTCGGGTATTCTCTGTTTCTTCATTGCTCAAATGGACAAAGACCCTCTCCCTAATTTTTGTTTTTTTTTTAATTTCATTATTTTTTATTGAATCATTTTATAGTCTAATTAATGACACCCTAATAATATTGAATAAAAAAAAATTAGAAAAAAAATATTTTCTTCAAATAGAAAAAAAAAGTAGAAAAACATTGTCATAAAGAATAGAAAAATATCTAATTCTCTAAAATAGCTCTTATATCGGTTTCCTCGAACCCCTATGCATATCATTTTATCATGAGTCTCTAACACAACGTTTTTATATAGATTACTTCATTGTAGATTCCCAATACAATATCTTTGTATGAGTTGTTGTATCGTAGGTCTCACCACTATGATTTTGAAAAACAACAACTAACACATGCGAAAATAACAAGCTAGGTTTTGGATGTTTTTTTCTCGAGGAGGAACCTCTTCATCTGCTCATATATAAACACATCATATTCTATAATTTTTTAAGTTATATTTGTTCTGCAACACAATAAAATAAAATAACCACTAAAAATTATTAGATTTCAATACCAATTAACACAAACAAAAATAAATAATACAAGAGTTTGTTCCATGATAAAACCCATTAAATGAGAGAAAAGTTTGCTGATGATGATTTTTAACCTTCTCTTACCTGATAAGGTAGGATAGAACAAAACTAGTTCTACTATACTGCATGGTATATATATGTATAGCTTGCAGTGACACGTCAAAATACATGAGAAACTGTGATGTTAGATGCACATCACATGAAAACGAGGTTGAAATGGGACTTCAAAGCAACCTAGACGGCATCATTTTTAAAGATTCCAATACCATCCATACATCAAGTCATTGATTTCTTTGTCACCTCTTCTTGTCCCTTCAATCGAGACACAACTCAAAACGTTGAGTACAAGCAACTCTTGCACGACATTAACAGGCTAGCCAACTATTTACCTTTCTCAACCATGGTGTCCAAAATTTATTGGAGCTTCGTGTGTGATGTTTCTCTTTAGCGTATAAAAATATTTTGCAAGAGCAATATTATTGTTTCTAGCTACATGGATTGTATGTTTACCAATCTTGCCGTCAATTACATGCCTTGAATGAAGGCCTAGAGCTGTGTGTAGTATATGATGGTAGATCGATGATAACTATGACTGCTTGAAGAGTAGTTTGTATGCCGGCTTTAACAATATATTTAGATTCCATTTCTTGACATTGAATCACCAACTGTTTTCTTCACACCAAACAATGTCAAAAACGTGAGCTTTCTTATGGACAATGCTAGTGTGTGTTGAAAATAATGTCTTGGCATAAACAAGGCATGGCGGGTAACCTACCAAATGACTTGAGCAGATTGATTGCATTATGAGCAAGAAGTAGCACTACTCTTACACGGGGCCTTAATTTTCACTGCGGCGTTACAGCCTACACATGAGTTAAACTACTTGAGGAGATCGGGAATTCGGGATAGGGTAGGATAAGATAAGAAGTAGCAAACACTTGGTACTTACTAGTGGGTTTGTGGGGATGTAAAGCTGGTTCAGAATTATGTTGCAGAATGTTGTTTGACGTTATGGTTGATAGCAACTTGCTAAACTCAAAGAAAGAAAACAAATTATTATGAATAAATCTAAGGTTGGAAAATGAAACATTGGCGCGACATCTTCTTTTCTTATGTTTCACAATCGAAAATAGCTCATCATTTCTCTGCTTATGCCCTTTGACAATAATTGTCCATGCCTTGTTAAATGGGAAATGGAATGTTGAATGATTCTTGCCGCCAGCTATATATATGAGGTTCCAAGAATCAAATTTAACTTTTTCTGTTTGGATTTTCTTTGTGTCTCGTGATGGAAACAAAGAGATAACATGAAGCCAAAAAATGACCACAAACTTGAGGCTAAGGAACCATCTATACTGAAAACTTGTGTTGTTGAACTTGGAAGAATCCCCAAATCCAGTTTAGGTAGTTCAGGCATACAAGAATGGAGCACGCAGAGACTAATGGTAAAGGGATTCCTCTTTCAAATAAGGTCGAGGTGCTTGATGAGAAAGGTAATTCAGTCTACTCACTCACTTTTCACTGCTAATGCTGGTTAATTATAACAATCTAATTCATCACTTTAAGTTGCACTTGCTAAGGATTGCAGAGTAGAGCTGACACAAAATCACTGCCTGAATCATGACAACTCTTAGTTCTAAACAGTCTAATGCATGATTTTCTAATAATGGCAGTCTCTGATGAAGGATTGATGACTCCTTCTCTGTTTATTAAAACAAAATTTTCTGCAGAAGAGGCAAACGATTCGCCAATCGAGCAAGTTAGGCTCACAGTTCCGATTACAGACGATCCAACATTACCATGCTTGACTTTTCGAACATGGGTCTTAGGGATCACAAGTTGTGCTCTTCTGGCATTTGCCAATCAGTTCTTCGGATACCGTCAAAATATACTCTCTGTAACATCAGTTTCAGCCCAGATTGTAGTGCTGCCAGTAGGGAGGCTCATGGCAGCAATTTTACCAAACAAAGTTATCCGTTTTCCAAGAACGAAATGGTCATTTTCTTTGAATCCAGGGCCTTTCAACTTAAAAGAACATGTCCTGATCACAATATTTGCAAATTCTGGATCAAATCCTGTGTATGCAGTGGGTATTATCACCATTGTCAAGGCATTTTATCATGGTAACATAGACGCAGTACCGGCTATGTTATTGTCGCAGACGACGCAGGTGAGTCTTTCCAAACTTGATAGCATGTGATGAAAATGAAGTGCCGAAATATTTCCTGGTGACTGCTTAAAGATTATTGATTAATGCCTCGATATGCTTGATAAAACAATTGTTGAAACCTTCAGCTGTTAGGATATGGATGGGCTGGAATCTTCAGGAAGTTCCTTGTTGATTCCCCTTATATGTGGTGGCCTTCCAATCTGGTTCAAGTTTCCCTCTTTAGGTGTCTCTTGCTCTGCTACTTCCTGATTTTCTATAATTCTATGATTAGAATCTCTTCCTAATTCATTTTGTTTTTTGTTTCCGAACCCTCCAGGGCATTGCATGAAGTTGAGATCAGGCGTAAGGGAGGCCTGACAAGGCTGCAGTTCTTCCTCGTGGTCCTTATATCGAGCTTCGCGTACTATATAGTTCCCGGCTATCTCTTCCAGTCTATAACTGCTCTTTCCTTTGTTTGTTGGATATGGAAAGATTCAGTCACTGCCCAGCAAATTGGTTCTGGTCTTCATGGCCTTGGTGTTGGCTCGTTCGCCTTTGATTGGTCAACTGTAGCTGGTTTTTTAGGATCTCCATTGGCCACTCCAGGATTTGCTATTATCAACATATTATTTGGTTACATCATGATTCTCTACATCATAATCCCCATATCTTACTGGACAAACTCATACAATGCCAAACGTTTTCCCATTTTCTCTTCACATGTTTTCGATGCTAATGGAAAACCCTACGATGTTTCAACAGTTCTAAATGAGACAACCTTTGAATTCAATAGAGCAGGGTATGATGGCTACAGCAAAGTCAACCTAAGTATCTTCTTTGTTTACACTTATGGTCTAAGCTTTGCCATATTGGCTGCTACATTAACTCATGTAGCACTTTTCCACGGAAGGTATCTGCCAACAGATTTGAATTTTTTTTCAATATAATGCTAATTGATCTTCTGCATCTCATTAACAGATCATTATTTGTCTGCTTACCTTGTCCTTGTGTTTGCAGGGAGATTTGGTATCAAACAAAAGAAACATTGAAAGACAAGTATGCTGATGTCCACACTAGGATAATGAAGAGAAATTATGAGGCTGTTCCTCAATGGTGGTTTCATATAATCTTGATTGTAGTAACTGGACTAGCCCTGCTTACTTGTGAAGGCTTTGGTAGACAGTTACAACTTCCTTACTGGGGTGTCCTGCTAGCGATTGGCTTGGCTTTCATTTTCACTCTTCCAATTGGTGTTATTACAGCAACTACGAACCAGGTACGCATGATCTCGGCAGAGGAAATTCCCAACCTGTTACTGTTTTTTGTGCTCAATAGATGTTGGAATCGTTTTGCAGCAACCGGGACTCAACGTTATCACTGAGCTAATAATCGGTTACATGTATCCGGGGAGACCTCTTGCAAATATTACTTTCAAGACCTATGGCTACATTAGCATGTCTCAAGCAATCATGTTCCTCTCAGACTTCAAGCTGGGACATTACATGAAAATTCCCCCAAAGTCCATGTTTGTTGTCCAGGTAAATATAAATTTAAAACTGATCAGACAATCATTGTCTCATGATAGCCTTTTATATTTTCCTTTAAGCCCACATTAGAGCGACAACTAATGCTAGTTTATGTCTATAATAGTTAGTGGGGACTGTAATTGCATCTTCAGTTTACTTCGGCACGGCCTGGTGGCTCCTTACCTCGGTGGAAAACATCTGCAATCCATCAAGATTGCCAGAAGGAAGTCCATGGACATGTCCAGGAGACGATGTTTTCTACAATGCCTCCATCATTTGGGGCGTGGTTGGACCAATGCGAATGTTCGGACGTCTTGGTTTGTACTCGAAGATGAACTATTTCTTCCTCATTGGCCTTCTCGCGCCGGTGCCAGTGTGGATACTCTCTCGCATGTTCCCCGAGAAGAAATGGATCAAACTCATTAATGTGCCTATTATCATAGGAGGCACAGGAGGCATGCCGTCAGCCAGGGCTGTGAACTATATGTGCTGGTTTGCTGTAGGCATTTTCTTCAACTTTGTTGTCTACAAGAGATATAGAGGATGGTGGGTTAGGCACAACTACATCCTATCAGCAGGGTTAGATGCTGGAGTTGCTTTCCTAGCCATTTTACTCTATTTTACACTACAAATCAAGGACATTAATGGACCAACCTGGTGGGGCTTGGAGCTGAGTGATCATTGTCCTCTGGCAACTTGTCCTACTGCCCCTGGCTTTCAGGTTGAGGGATGCCCTGTTTTCCACTAACAGCTGCTTTCATCAGAATTTCTACCTGGGTTAAGGAACAATATGTCCTTTGACACGCGAAGTTGTAACTTAATTCCATTTCTGTGAGAACCAAAGTGATTCCATTGATGTCAATATATTTCCACTTCTCCAAAACTCTAAAGGAAATAAGAATATTTGCTCAGAATGAAGATGGCAGTCAAATGGATATATATATATATATATAGCATGTGTATTGACAACTGTGAGTATAAAAAATGCAATTGAATCTCACCACTAGTCTTTTCTGATGTTAATGAGTGTTCTCGGATTAGTTTGCTTCTCTTTTCAAGCGATATTCAGATGCATCCCTATATGAATTTAATTTATTGACAAGGGAAACCATAAATTATGTTTCCAACTATTTTTTTCAATTCGATCCATATTGTGTCATGCATCTACGTTCTGCTTAAACTCTTCTCATTTCACACAAAAAGGCACCGTTTTATTACATGATATGAGTTCAGAAGAGAAACATTAACAATCCTAGACAACGACACTCATGGGAGGTGTCATAACCCAATTTTTGATCATTTTAATTTTAATGTTAATTATTATTTTATTTATTGAAAAGGATAAAAAAAAATGATGATGATAAAAAAACAATAATGATGAAAAAACAAGTAAAATTAAATAAATGAAGAATGAATTAAAATTTGGGTCATGGGCAACATGATTGAAAATTCTAGGGTTTAATTAAACTTTGAAATTAATCTAATTAAGCTTGGAATTAATTTAACTAATCAAATCAAGGGTTTAATTGAAGAATGGATAAGTTTTGAGACTTAATTAAGTTTGGAATTAATTTAATTAATCCAATCAGGGTTTTAATTGGAGAATTGATAAATTTTGAGACTTAATTAAGCTTGAAATTAATTTAATTAATCCAATCAAGGGTTTAATTGGAGAATTGATAAGTTTTGAGACTTAATTGGACTTGGATTTAGTTAAATTAATGAAATCAGGGACTTAATTGAACAAATAGCAAAGTTTGGGGTTAATTGAGTGTCAAAATTGCAAAATTAAAATCCAAGGACTACATTGAAAATGGCGCTGAAATTCAGGGGTCCAATTACAATTTAACTAGAGGGTTAATTGCAAAACTTTCCAAACTTCAAGGGCCAAAATGCATATAGCTGTGAATACCGAAACGGCACCGTTTCTCGTTACTGTTCATCTTCCTAACCCGACCAAAACGGACGCCCACCGCCGCACAGCCATTACTTCTGCAATTATCACACTTTATGGTTGGAAGAAACGGCATTGTCTTCTCTGGCTATAAAAGCCACGAACGGCAAAGAAACATGGAGGAGGGGGGACTGCAGGAAGAAGAGAAAAAAAAGA